>Ga0114959_10002625_pt1 | contig 14548 bp, 8 predicted proteins | sample C_130625_EF_Meta_FD_87317 | JGI IMG/M metagenome (GOLD analysis project Ga0114959, IMG submission 87317) | Freshwater microbial communities from Lake Croche, Canada to study carbon cycling - C_130625_EF_MetaG | ecosystem: Environmental > Aquatic > Freshwater > Lake | place: Lake Croche, Canada...
CCGGATGGCGCCATGCCGCGCGTCAACATCTCCCTCAAGCTCTCCGCCCTCGACAGCCAGTTCGACGCCATCGACCCCGGCGGCACGACCGAACGCGTGTTGGGGAGGCTGCGGCCGCTGATGCGTCTGGCCCGTCGGCTCGGCGCCCAGATCCATGTCGACATGGAGAGCCACGCCACGAAGGATCTGACGCTTGCCATCTTCCGCGAGGTGGCTCTTGAAGAAGAGTTTCGTGACTGGCGCGACTTCGGGATCGTTGTCCAGGCGTATCTCCGCGACACCGTCCGCGATCTCCCCGATCTCGCCGCCTGGGCCCGCGGGCGGGGGACGCCGGTGTGGGTGCGCCTCGTGAAGGGAGCGTACTGGGACTACGAGTCGATCCATGCCCGCGCGGCCGGATGGCCCGTGCCGGTGTGGGAGCAGAAGTGGCAGACGGACGCCTGTTACGAAGCGGCGACGACCTACCTCCTCGAGCAGGCCGACGTGCTCCGCCCGGCCCTTGGCAGCCACAACCTCCGTTCGCTGTGCCATGGCATGGCCGTTGCCGAGCACCTCGGACTGGCGAAGTCGGCGCTCGAGATGCAGATGCTCTACGGCATGGGAGACCCCGAGAAGCGGGCCGTCACCGATGCCGGATGGAGGCTGCGCGTCTACATGCCGTACGGCCAACTCGTTCCGGGGATGGCCTATCTCGTTCGCAGGCTCCTCGAAAACTCGTCAAACGATTCCTTCCTCCGCGCCGGTTTCGTCCAGCATGTGCCTGCCGAGGTGCTGCTCCAGCCACCCCGCCCCCCCGTTGCAGTTCCGGTGCCGTCGGCTTTTTGCCCCCCGCCGCACGATCGAGTCGTGGCAGCGGAGGTCGCTGCGGATGAAGCGAGCGCCCCCTTCCACAATGAGCCGCTCACCGACTTCGCCAATCCCGGCGGGCGACGGGCGATGGCCGATGCCTTGGCGCGGTTCGTCGCCGGGCTCGCGGGCGACGGCGCCACGCTCGTCCCCGCGGTGATCGACGGCCAGCGATCGACGGCGTTTCCAACCATCGACCGCTTTGATCCCTCCGACACCTCCCGGCTCATCGCGCGGGTCTCGATGCCGCCGGTGGCGGAGGCGACCCGGGCGGTGGAGGCGGCGGCACGGGGATTGCCCGCCTGGCGGGCCACCCCGGTCGCAGCCAGGGCCTTGATCCTCAGGCGCGCGGCGGGGATCCTCCGTCGTCGGCGATTCGATCTGGCAGCGATCGAGGTTTACGAGGTGGGGAAGACGTGGCGCGAGGCCGACGCCGATGTCGCCGAGGCGATCGACTTCTGCGAGTACTACGCGCGGGAGGCGGTGCGCCTCGATCGGCCCCGCGCTGTCGACCTTCCCGGCGAGGAGAACCTCACCGGCCTGTTGCCGCGCGGCGTGTGCGTCGTGATCGCGCCGTGGAACTTTCCGCTGGCGATCCTCGCCGGGATGACGACCGCAGCACTGGTCACCGGCAACACCGTGGTCATGAAACCGGCCGAGCAATCGTCGCTCACGGGGCTCCGCCTCCATGAGGTGCTCGTCGAGGCGGGGGTTCCGCCGGAAGCCCTTCAGTTTCTCCCCGGCCGGGGAGAGGACGTGGGGCCGGCGCTCGTCACCCATCCGGCCACGAGCATGGTGGCCTTCACCGGCTCGCGCTCCGTCGGCCTCGGCATCAACCGGGCCGCGGCCGTGGCGGTCGCCGAACGTGGCGGTGGCGGGATGATTCCGCGGATCATCGCCGAACTCGGTGGCAAGAACGCGATCATCGTCGACGACGATGCCGACCTCGACGAGGCGGTGGTCGCGGTCGTGCAGAGCGCCTTCGGCTTCCAGGGGCAGAAGTGCTCCGCCTGTTCACGGGTCATCGTTCTCGACCATGTCCACGATGCCTTTGTCGCCAAGCTCGCGCCCGCCGTGCGGAGCCTCGCGGTCGGGCCGGCGGCAGATCCGGGGACGCGCATCGGGCCCCTCGTTGACGAGGAATCGCGGGATCGGGTGCGGAAGGCGATCGACGAGGGGCGTGCCGTGGCCAGGGAAATCGTCTCCGTCGCTGTCGGTGAGGTTGGCACGCGCGGATGGTTCGTCGGGCCGACAGTGTTCACCGCGGTCGATCCGGCCGGGGCGCTTGGGCAGGAGGAGTTTTTCGGGCCGGTGCTCGCGGTCATCCGGGCGCGGGACTTCGGCGCGGCGATCGAGATCGCCAACGGCACGGACTACGCCCTCACCGCCGGCGTCTTCTCGCGCAGCCCCGCCAACCTCGAGCGGGCCCGGCGCGACCTGGAGGCGGGCAACGTTTACCTCAACCGCGGGATCACCGGGGCGCTCGTGGCCCGGCAGCCCTTCGGCGGCTACCGGATGTCGGGGATCGGCAGCAAGGCTGGGGGCCCCGACTACCTCCTCCAGTTCACTGTTCCCCGCACCGTGACCGAGAACACCCTTCGGCGCGGCTTCGCGCCCACCCGGCCGTCCGGCGACGGTCGCCGGCATGGATGAGGGACGAGCAGGGCCGGGCAGCGGCCGGCTGGGTGGGATCCATTCCGGACGGAGAGAGCACCGGCGAATTGCGAGGATTCCGTGGTCGCAGGAGCGCTCATGAAACACTCACACTTCCCTTCCACACTGCCAACGTCCCCGGACCGGGCCTTTGCCAGGCCTTCGGATCAAAACTCCAGGAGTCGTCGGATGCCCGCCCTTTGCCCATCTGCATGGTTTGCGTCGGTGTCGTTCCTGGGGCGAGCATGCCTCGCTCTGGCGTGCTTGGTCTTCATCGCCGCACCCGCCCCGGCCCAGGACATCGATCCCGAACTCAAGCCCTACCAGAAGGTCGGCGGCGAGGTCGCGGGGACGCTCAAGTGTGTCGGCTCCGACACGATGAACAACCTCGTCGCCCTGTGGGTCGAGGGGTTTAAAAAGTCGTATCCGGGGGTCCGGGAAGGGATCGAGGGGAAGGGATCGGCCTCCGCTCCTCCGGCGATCACCGAGGGAACGGCGACGTTCGGCCCGATGAGCCGCGATTGGAAGCCGTCGGAGATCGACACCTTCAAAGAGAAGCACGGCTATCCCCCGACGGTCGTCCCGGTGGCGATCGACATGCTCGCCGTCTTCGTTCACAAGGACAATCCGATCAAGAGCCTGTCGCTCGAGCAGGTCGATGCCATCTTCTCCAAGAATCGCAATGGCGGCGCCAAGGCCGACATCCGCACCTGGGGTGATCTCGGCCTCGAGGGGGAATGGAAGAACAAGCCGATCAGCCTTTACGGCCGCAATGCGACGAGTGGCACCTACGGCTATTTCAAGGAGAACGCGCTCTTCAAGGGCGACTTCAAGCCGACGGTGAAGGAACAGCCGGGCAGCTCGGCAGTTGTCCAGGCGGTTGCCAGCGACAAGGCGGGGATCGGCTACAGTGGCATCGGTTACGCGACGGCCGACGTCCGCGCCGTCCCGCTCTCCCTGAAGACCGGTGGTGATCCGGTGACGACCGCGCCAGAGAATGCCTACAGCGGCGACTATCCGCTCTCCCGATTCCTCTACCTGAGCGTCAACCACAAGCCGGGAGCCGACCTCGACCCCCTTCGGCGCGAGTTCCTCCGCTATGTCCTCAGTGCCAGCGGGCAGGCTGACGTGAAGAAGGACGGCTATCTGCCGGTCACCGGAGTGGTTGCCACCGAGGCGCTCGGCAGCGTCGGTGTCTCCGCCCAGTGAGCAGTGCCGACCGCAGCCTTCCCCTCCCTTCAGTAGCCGTGACGACGCCCCGCCGCCGGGGTGGTGAATGAATCCCGACGCCAGCTTCACCGGCCGTGCCCGCCGTCGTACCACCCGCCCAGGCGTACGGTTCGGTGATACGTTGGCCCGCGCGGTGATCACGCTCGGCGGGATCGGCACGATCGCCGCGGTGCTGCTGATGGGGGTGTTTCTCCTTGCCGTGGCCCTGCCGCTGTTTCGCTCGGCATCGATTGGCGGGCACGCCACGACCTCCCTCGATGCGGCCGGGGGAGGCGGGGCCGACGCGCCGGCCGTGATCGCCCTCGGCACCGACGACACCGGGGAGATCGCCTGGAGTCTCGACCTCGGTGCCGGGAGGATGCGGCTGCTCGATCTCACCGATGGCGCGGTGGTGTTCGATCGACCGCTGGGGGAAGCGGGCGCGGGGTTGAACGGCGCGACGGCGCTGCGGGTTCACCCGGGGAGCACGCTGGCCGTCGTCGGATTTCCTGACGGAGCCTTCCGAACCGCGACGATCGGTGTCGAATCGACCTTCCTTCCGGAAGCAGAGATTGCCGACGACGCCCGTGCGATCGCGGTCGGCAAGGCCCTGCCCGATGCGGATGGAGCCGTCCTGCGCAGCGCCATCGACCGCTGGGCGAGGATTCGGGTCGTCACCGCGGCTTCTGGTGAGCCTGCGCGGGAATTATCGGGGAGGATTGTCGACGTCGATGTCACGCCGCTGACAGGCGGCCCACTCGTCGCGGCCGTCGACGACACCGGCGCGATCCGGGTGGAACGGCGGTCTACGAAGCGGAACATGCTCACGGGGAAGGAAGTCACGAAGCGGGATGGAGCCACGATCCCTGCCGAGGCTGAGGTGGCTGGCGCCGCTGCGGGGAAGGCCATCCATCTGCGTCTCTCCGAACTCGGGGATCAACTGTGGGCGATTGCCGCCGATGGCCGCGGCCGCCGCTACTCGATCCGCGCGATCGACAAGCCGGTGTTGATGGAGACCTTCGATGCCGGCAGCGGCGCCGATGTCACCGCCGTCGTCCGGTTGTTCGGAGGCAACGCGCTGGCCGTGGGCGATGCCGCCGGCGTCGTCCGGGTGTTTTTCACCTCACGCCAAGCCGATGCCACGGCGGAGGACGGCTTGGCCGTCGTCGCTGCCAAAACCTTTCCCGCCGCCGATGCGGCCCGGCCCGAGCGGGTGACGACGCTCGCCGCCTCTCCCCGGTCGCGGTTGTTTGCGGCCGCCGATGCCGGGGGGACCGTCCGCCTCCTCCACTCCACGGCCGGCACGGCCGTCCTCTCGGTGAACGCCGTGGCAACCGACCGGCTCGGCGGGACGCCGCGGATGCTGGCGCTGGGGGCCCGCGAGACGACGCTGCTGGCCGCCGACGGCCGGGGGATCGTGTCGTGGGGGTTCGATGCCGGTTACCCGGAGATCTCCCCCGGAACCCTGTTCCGCCCGGTGTGGTACGAGAACTATCCTGGCGAAGTCCACGCCTGGGAGACGACCGGCCACCAGACGTTCGAGTCGAAGTTCGGATTCATCCCGCTCGTCGTCGGTACGATCAAGGCGACGCTCTACGCGATGCTGTTCGCGACGCCGGTCGCGATCCTGGCCGCGATCTTCTCGAGCCAGTTCCTCCACTCGTCGTGGCGGGCGCGGATCAAGCCTGTGATCGAGATGATGGCCAGCCTGCCGAGCGTCGTCCTCGGGTTCATGGCGGGGCTCGTGATCGCTCCGCTGGTGGAGCGCGGGCTGGCACCGGTGATCGCCGGGTTCTTCGTGGTGCCGCTGACGCTCCTCCTCGGGGCCCACCTCTGGCAACTGCTCCCCACAGGGTCGAGGATGCGGCTGGCGTCATGGCGGTTGCCGATCATTGGCTTCCTGGGCCTGCCCGCCGGGGCGCTTGCGAGCGTGATCGTGGCGCCACTCCTCGAGCGTCTCCTGTTCGGCGGTGACTTGCGCGCTTGGCTCGATGGCCGGGGGGGGAGTGGCCTGGGGGGCTGGGTGCTCGCCTTCCTGCCGGTAGCGGCGATCGCCGCGACGATGATCTGCGGCCGCCTTGTGAACCCGTGGCTGCGGAGTGTGAGCATCGGCTGGCCGCCGCGTCGGGCGGCCTTGGTGTCGCTGGCGGTGTTCGTCGGCGGTGTGGCGCTGACAGTCGCCCTGGCGGTGGCCGCGGGGACGTTTCTCGACGCCATCCGCCTCGATGCCCGTGGCGGGCTCCTCGGGAGCTATGTCCAGCGGAATGCGATGATCGTCGCCTTCGGGATGAGCTTCGCGGTCATTCCCCTGATCTTCACGATCGCCGACGACGCGCTGTCGAGTGTCCCCGATCATCTCCGGAGTGCCTCGCTGGGAGCCGGCGCCACCCCCTGGCAGACCGCGATCCGCGTCATCCTCCCTGCCGCCACCAGCGGCATCTTTTCGGCCGTGATGATCGGGCTCGGCCGGGCCGTCGGGGAGACGATGATCGTCCTCATGGCGGCGGGCAACACGCCGATCATGGACTGGAGCCTGTTCAGCGGTTTTCAGACGCTCTCGGCCGCGATCGCCACCGAGCTTCCCGAGGCGGCGCGCGGCTCCTCGCACTATCGGGTCTTGTTTCTGGCGGCGCTGACCCTGTTCTCGCTGACGTTCGTCCTCAACACCGTCGCCGAGATCATCCGCGAGCGTTTCCGGAGGAGGTCGCATGAGCTCTGATCCGCTTCGCCGCCGTCGCTCGACGCACGCCGCGCTCGCCGCCCATGGCGAAGCGTGGGTCTGGCTGACCGGCGGCTGCCTGGCCCTGGCTCTAGCCATGATCATCGGGCTCCTTGGCTACATCGTCTCGGAGGGGGTGGCGACGTTCTGGCCGCGCCCCATCGAACTGATCGAGCTCACGGATGGCCGGAAGGTGCTCGGCGAGGAGACGGGGCGCGACAAGGCGCCCGACGGCACCGGCCGGCGCCTCGTTCGCACGGCCAATTTCGAACTGACCGGGAAGCACTTCGAGTGGTTCGACGACGGCGAGGTGACGGCGACGACGCGCCCGGCCGAGGCGACCGTCGTCGAGCGGCTCGAAGGGGGGCGATTCCAAGGATTTCCGACGCGGCTGCTCCATGGCGATGAGGTCGTGGCCGCCGGGGGCGAAGAGGCGTGGCGCGGATTCCGTGAGAAGCATCCCGACATCCGGCGGCGCTGGCGGGAGGCGTGGCGGATCGACAAGGGGGACCGGGGCGTACTCCAGCGGAAGCTCCGCGCGGCACGTCTGTCGGTCGTCCAAGCCGGGCTTTCCGCTGGCGCCGACTCGCCGGCAGGGGCCGCGGCGGCCGCGGCAGAGAAAGCCGTGGCCGCGGAGGTCGAGGCGCAGGAACGCCGGCTCGATGAGCGGACGGCAGAATTGCGGGCCGGCAACGAAGGCTGGGGGCTCGAGTTCGCCACCGCCTCCGGGGAGACAGTTGTCCTGCCGATGGCGGACATCGTCCGGGCTTGGCAGCCGAACAAGGCCTCCTTTCAGGAACGCCTCGGCGTCTACGCCTCGCGGTGGGGGGAGTTTCTCGGCGACGATCCCCGCGAGGCCAACAGCGCCGGCGGCGTCTTCCCCGCGATCTGGGGCACGATCGCGATGACGCTCATCATGGCGCTCCTCGTTGCCCCGTTCGGCGTCCTCGCCGCGCTCTACCTCCGCGAGTATGCGTCGCGCGGTCCGCTGACGGCTGCCGTTCGCATCGCCATCAACAATCTGGCCGGTGTGCCGAGCATCGTCTACGGCGCCTTCGGCCTGGGATTCTTCTGTTACGTCCTTGGGGGCTCGATCGACGAGCTGTTCTTCCGCCCGGCGCTCGTCGCCGACGGCCAGCCGACCTTCGGCACCGGCGGGCTCCTCTGGGCATCGCTGACGCTCGCGCTCCTCACGCTGCCGGTGGTCATCGTGGCGACCGAAGAGGCCCTCTCCGCCGTGCCAAACTCGATGCGCGAGGGCTCGTATGCCTGCGGCGCGAGCAAGTGGCAGACGATCCGCCGGATCGTGCTCCCCCGGGCCCTTCCGGGGATCATGACCGGGCTGATCCTGGCGATGGCCCGGGGGGCCGGCGAGGTGGCGCCGCTGATGCTCGTCGGCGTGAAGAAGCTCGCCCTCGATCTCCCCATCGACGGCACGTTCCCCTTCGTTCATCCGGAGCGGGAGTTCATGCATCTGGCCTACCTGATCTACGACGTCGGCTTCCAGAGCCCGAACAGTCAGGCGGCCAAGCCGATGGTGTTCACGATCACGTTCCTGCTCGTCGCGATCATCGCGCTGCTCAACGTGGCGGCGATCTGGATTCGCGGCCGGTTGCGACGCCGGTACGTCTCCCAGCAGTTCTGAAGCCCGACGGGCGCCCCTCCGTTCCCCGCGAGTCTGCACGATGTCGACCTCTCCATCCCCCGCTGATCCCCGCCAGCCGCCCCCTTCGGCCGGGCCCGCCACCGACCGCCTCGCCGTCGTGGCCGCCGGTGGCCAGGTGGAGCCTGAGGTCCACGAGCGGGTGCGGCAGACGCCGGCCGTCCTCGAGATCGATCGATTCAACCTCTGGTATGGCACGAAGCAGGCGCTCCACTCGATCACGATGCCGATCCCGCACGGCAAGGTGACGGCGCTGATCGGCCCGAGTGGTTGCGGGAAGTCGACGCTCCTCCGCAGTGTCAACCGGCTCAACGACCTCGTGCCGAGCGTGCGGATCACCGGCGAGATGCGGCTCAATGGCGACCCGATCTACGACCAACGGATGGACGTCATCGAGTTGCGCAAGCGGATGGGGATGGTCTTTCAGCGCCCCAACCCGTTTCCGATGAGCATTTACGAGAACGTCGTCTATGCCCTGCGGATCGACGGCGAATCGAGGCGGGTCGTCCTCGACGAGGTCTGTGAGCGCAGCCTCCGCGGCGCCGCCCTGTGGGACGAGGTCAAGGATCGACTTAGCGAGAGCGCCCTGGGGCTCTCCGGGGGTCAGCAGCAGCGTCTGTGCATCGCGCGGGCCATCGCCGCCGAGCCGGAGGTGCTCCTCCTCGACGAGCCCTGTTCGGCACTCGATCCGATCGCCACCGGCAAGGTCGAGGACCTCATCCAGGAACTGCGCGGGCTCTACTCCGTGCTCATCGTCACCCACAACATGCAGCAGGCGAGCCGCTCGAGCGACTACACCGCGTTCATGTATCTTGGGCGGCTGATCGAGTATGGCCCGACGACCGACATCTTCACCAAGCCTGTGCTCCGCGAGACCGAGGCCTACGTGACGGGGCGATTCGGCTGAGCCAGGCGTGACACGCTTTCAGCGTGAGGACATTCCCACGGAGGCTCCCGACGGGAGGCATCGATGACGCGGCACATCGACCGGCAGATTGGCAATCTCAAGGAGAAGATCCGCCGCGTCGGTACCGTCGTCGAGGAAGCGATCTCCAAATCGATCTCGGCGGTGATCAATCGCGATGTCCAACTCGCGCAGCGCGTCCTCGCCAATGACGAAGCGATCGACCGGATGGAGGTCGAGGTCGAGGAGGAATGCCTCAAGATCCTCGCGCTCTACCAGCCGGTGGCGGCCGATCTCCGCTTCGTGGTCGCGGTCCTCAAGATCAACAACGATCTCGAACGGATGGGCGACTTGGCGAAGAACATTGCCAAGCGCGTCGCCCAGCTCGAAGGGGTGGGGCCTGTCGACCTGCCACCGGAGATCCGCACGATGGCGATGCAGGCCGAGGAGATGGTGCGGGAGTGCCTGGCGGCGGTGATCGACGGTGATCCGGTCTTGGCTCGGAGGATCCGGGAGCAGGACGATGTCGTCGACGAGGCCCGCCAGAGAGTCCGCAGGCGGATTCTCTCAGGCATCAAGGAGCATCCGGAGAACGTCGAGGTCCTCCTTCGCATCAACTCGATCACGAAGCACATCGAGCGGATCGCCGATATGGCGACGAATGTCGCCGAGGACGTGATCTACATGGTCGAAGGGGATATCGTCCGCCACCGGCCCGAGGAGTGATCGGCCGGCGGCGGCGGTCGGTCGAGTGCCGCGGCCAGCGTGTTCCGCCCGGCAAGCCCGAGCGATGGGGCTGTTTTCGGCGATCGGCTGGCGAGCGTTCCTGGGAATCGGCCTGTCATCCCCGATCCACCAGGGGAAAAACGGTCCGTTTTCCGCCCCAAACGCCGGTGGGCGACCGCTCCTCCGGCGTGGTACGCTCTCCGCACCTGACCCCCGGGTCACCGCCGTCGCCATCCCGGCTCGACGCGTTTCCCGCCAGTCCACCATCCGACGGTCCACGACCGTCGACAGCGTGAAGGGCCCGACATGCCGATGCCTCACCCCGTCGCGACCCCGCTTTGCCCTGGGGAGTGTTGTCGATCCGCGCGGGGCCTGGGGCACGCCCGGCGGGCAGGCAGAACGATCCTTCTGGGGGCCCCGCTGTGGGCCGTGCTCGTCGTCGGTGGGTTGGGCGTCGCCTCGGCGCAGGTGCTCCCGCCGCCGCTTCCGCCCGGCGTCACCGTCCCTCCGCCGGCCGGTGCCATCCCCGTGGGCCCTGCCGTCGGCGTCCCCGTGCCGATCGGTGTGCCACAGCCGTTTCCTCAGGCCCCGCTGCCGATGCAGGCTCCGCTGGCCGTACAGGCTCCCCTGGCCGTACAGGCTCCGCTGGCCGTACAGGCTCCCCTGGCCGTGGCCCCTTCGGCCGCCGCCGTGATCCCCGGTCAGGATCCGGTCCTCGTCAACATCACCGGGCCGCTGGCCGCCAAGCTCGGTGAGAAGGTGTCGTTCGAAGTCGAGTTGGTCAACCGATCGGGTCGGCCGCTCACTGGGCTGCGGGTCGTCGATTACTTCGATCGAGGATTCCATCACGAGGCGTCGGCCAGCCCGATCGAGCAGCGTGGCACGATCGACATGGCCGCCGGAACCTCGCGCCGGTTGACGCTCGACTTCTTCACCGACGAACCGGGGCGGCAGTGTCATCGTGTCGAGATCCTCGACCAAGCGCACACCTTCATGGGCGGAGCCACCGAGTGTGTGCTCGTCACAGCGCCGGCGGCAGCCGTGGCAGCGGCGCCGGCCATTCCGACGGCGCCCGCGCCGGTGCCGACGCCTGCCCTGCCGCCGCCACTCCCGGCGCCGATTGCCCCGGCTCCGGTGACCCCCGCGCCGGTGGCCGCGGTGATTCCTCCGGCCGCGGCGATTCCCGTCCGTCCCCCGATGACGGCGACGGCGCCCCCTGCCGCCGCCTCTTTCGAACTCGATATGAGCGGCCCGCCGGAAATCCTCGAAGGAGCGGTGGGGGAATTCCAAGCCACAGTGCGGAATACCGGGACCGCTCCCTCCGGGCCGACAACGCTCGAACTCACCTGGGACCCGATCTACACCCCTCTCGAAGGCTCAACCGGCCTCGTCCTCGGCACGAACACCGTCTCCTGGACGCTGCCGCCAATCGAACCGCGGGGCGGAGTCACGCGACAGATCAATCTCTCCCCCAAGCTGCCTGCCAGTGCTCGTGGTGGGCAGGCCTCCCGGGCGAAGGTCAAGGCGATCCTCTCGCAGAGTTCCACCGGCGTGATGGTGGCCGACGAGTCGTTTGTCCTCATCCGCTCGACGGCTCCTCCGCTGCGGACGCCGCGGGAAGCTGGGGTGCGTGTCTCGATCGCCGACTGTGACGATCCTGTTCAGGATGGGGGATCGACGCGGATCGTCTGCACGGTGACCAACGACGGCAGCATCGATTCGGGCCGGCTGCGGCTGGTGGTGAATCTCCCCAATCAGGCCCGTGTCATCGGCGATCCGATCCCACCGCGGGTGACAACCGAGGGGCAGACGCTGACCTTCGACGGGATCAATTCGATCCCCCCAGGAGGACACTCGACCTTCGAGGTCACCTACAAACTTCCCGCAGGAGCGGGCACCCGCGCCACCTCCGTGGCGACGCTCTCTGGCGACCAACTCGAGGGTCGGACCGAGTCGGAGTGCTCGACGACCTTTCTCGGCCCCTGACGCACCTGCCGCGTCCCCGGCACGACCGATGCGACCGGGGCAAACGGTTTCGTCGCTCATCCCCGGTGGGGCGCTCGATCCGGGGGCCGATGGAGAGACTTTGGAGGCGCTTCCCTCCACCCTCCCCGCAGGCCCCGTGGACCATGATCGTCGTCACTGCCAATTGGGAGATCGGTGACGGCTCCCTGTGGCCGGGGCCGGCCGCAGGAATCATGGGACGATTCCGCGCCGAGGTGACCAGGGCTGCTGCCCGTGCCGGTTGGCAAAGCGACGGCCGCTATGATCCCGTACCGCGGGTCGATGTCGTCTTTGCCGGCGATACGTTCGACTGGCTCGCGTCGCGCGAATGGCTCGGGGCGAGCCGACCGTGGCAGCGCGGCGCCAAAGCCCTGGCGATCCGCGAGCGCGTCATGGCGGGGACGCTCCGGGCCGGACAGGCTGTCGTTCGAGGGATGCTGGCGATGGTTCGCCACGGCGTCCATGTTTCCAAGGCCGACCGGCATGGCCGCCCGGTTCCCGGTGCCACGCTGTGCATTCCGGTGGGGCTCTCGATCCTCGAGGGAAACCTCGACTCAGGCCTCAGCCGTGAGGCCTCCCGGACGTCGGCCAAACGGCCCGGAATCGGCGTCGGCGCGGCGTGGGATGCCCGCGGCGTCCGCGTCATTCACGGAGACGGCAGCGATCCGATCTGGATGGCAGACCGGGCCTCCGGGGTGGGCCCGAGCCTCGGGGAGAGCCTCCGCGTCGATCTCCTCACCCGCTTCGCCGCATCGGCCCCGATTGGGGCTGTCGATCCCGACGCGCGGCGCCGGCTCCTTGCATCCCTCCGGGCAACCGATCCTCTCGGCCTCGCCGCCGCGGTCGCGGCGTGGTGCGCCGCCAGCCACGACAAGGCCGTGGCTGGCCGTGTGCATGACGAATGGCTGCGGAGCGTGTCGGCCTGGCACCGCGCGGCCCGGGGCTCGGGCCTGACCGGAGCGGGCCCGTGGAACGAGGCGTCGTTCGATGTCGTCGACGCGCTGGCCGACCGGCTGGCCGCGATCGACCGCCGCGCCGCTGCCGGGCGGCCCCCCTCGGGCTCCACCGATCTCCTCGCCGATCTCCTTGGGGTCTCCCCGCCGATCCAAGTGCCCGTGGCTGGCAGCGGTGTTCTCGTCCTCGGGCATGCGCCGGTCGACGCCTCCGTTCCCCTGGGGGCCAGCCGGTTGGTCGGTCTGGGGGCGAGGCGGGGAGTGGATCATGACCGCGATCGCCCCCTTCCCGGCGTTCGGGAGATCTCTCCCCTTCCGACCACGCCGCGCTTCCCGGTCACGGCCGTGATCAGCGAGCGTGGGGGGGGCACCGTGGCAGTCTCGTCCCTCGGTGACCCTGTGGCAGAATGGTCTGGTGGCGAGCGCCGGCGCGGATGGGCGCCGCTGCCGGTCGACGCCGGAGCGTGGATCGTCGAGGCGGCCTGAAGAGCCCCGTCTGCCGGTGGCCACGGGGCCGAGGAACAACCATGCGCGAGCTTCGCTTCGATGTCTCCCTCCATCCCCTTTCGGGCGGCGCGAACGCCGGCGCCCCGCTCGTCGATCCCTGGGGAACCTGGCCGACGATCGTGCCCCCGATCGACGCGGCGGGGGTGACGATGACGAGCGATTTCGACGCGGCGCTCGAGCGCTTGGCCGCCCTCGAAAGGGCGTTCGTCGAGCCCGACGGATCCTTCGTATGGGTCGGACCGGGGGGGGAGGGGCGCTGGCAGATCGACGGCAACGCCTACGAACGCCACGGTCGTGTCCTCGTCGTGGAGACCAAAGGAAGCTGCCCCGAGGACATTTTCGACCGCTTTCTCGCGGTTTGGGGCTGGCCGGAGCAGGCGTTGGCCGTGCAGTTGGTGCGGGCCGGCGTGTTCGTCGATGAGCCGACCTTCCGCCGTCACGCCGCGGCGCAGGGTCTGCCCGGTTGAAGAGGAGATCGCCGTCGCCCTGGCCGGTGAGCGGTCGGGTGGGGCAGACTCTGCGGGGGGCGAGGCCCCCGGGGGTGGCAGACTGTTCCGGCGGCGGACCGATTCCGCGCGGTGTTTCGATGGTCTGCCGATACGACCAATGGGGTCGGAAACCCCGGTGGATCGTTCGTCACCTCGGTCGGAGTCTGCGGGCATGGAAATGAACAACGGCATGCGGGGCGGGAAGCGGTTCGGCCGCTGGCTGTGGATCGGCGTCACCTGTCTGCCGACGGTGGCCATCCCCGGCATCGTGACGCTCCCGGGCACCACGCAAGCGCTCCTCCGGGCTGACGAACCGCTCGGCGTGGCAGCCTCGTATGGCGCGGGAGTCCACGCCTACTACGATGGCAACTACCAGACCGCCTACGACGCATTGACCGCCGCCATCGAGGCCGGCACGCTCGATCCGCGGGCCTACTACTACCGCGGCCTGACGTCCATCAAACTCGGCAAGATCGACGACGAGATCAACGGTGACTTTGCCGAGGGGTCGAGTCGCGAGACGATGGGTCGCGGCGGGATCTCGATCTCTCGGTCTCTCGAACGCGTCCAGGGGCGCGACCGCCAGCGTCTCGAAGCCTATCGCCAAAGGGCCCGTGTCGCTGCCGTGCAGCGGGACGAGGCGGCGATCCGGCAGCGGTACATCGGGGTCGAGGAAGCTGCCCCCGATATTCTCCGCCGCCGCGTGCCCAACGCGGCGACGACGCCGGCCGAAGCGCTCAACGCGCCGGCCCCCAAGCCGCGTGGCCCGGCAACCCGTCCGGCCCCGAAGCCGGGCAATCTCCCCGCGACGCCGCGCAAGGCCCCGGTCGAACCGCCTGCCGAAGACGATCCGTTCTCGGCCCCGCCGTCCGGACG
>Ga0114959_10002626_pt1 | contig 14545 bp, 28 predicted proteins | sample C_130625_EF_Meta_FD_87317 | JGI IMG/M metagenome (GOLD analysis project Ga0114959, IMG submission 87317) | Freshwater microbial communities from Lake Croche, Canada to study carbon cycling - C_130625_EF_MetaG | ecosystem: Environmental > Aquatic > Freshwater > Lake | place: Lake Croche, Canada...
AACAGAACGTATAATAAGGATGGTGAATTTGTTTTTCCTGAATTATTATTCAAGGTTCTTAAGAAGAGTTTACCTGGTATTCATTCAATTGTTATTAATAAGTTTGAAACTAAATTTACATATACTGTTGATAGTTTTGAATCTACCCCAGAGTATTTGGTATCTGTTGATGCTAAATACAATTGGGATTCAAATGAGATATTATCTCCTGAGAAGTTGGGTGATAAAATCAACATGTCATTTCCTATGATATATACTGATGTTAACTTTGTTAAGTTTCATGTAAACACCGTTAGGGTTGAGAGACGTGATTACGAAAAGGAGTTTATGAATATATTTGGGAAAAAATAATTTTTTTCTTATATTTGTATTATGAAACTTACAAATAAACAATTGGTTAAGGTTGAAGAGACATTGAAGGATTTTCTTTGTCTTGTTCCGAGGTATTTGGAAGTTAAGGATAATGATGTATTATATGATATGTTTTTATCTAGGAACCGCAACCCTTTGTTTGATTTAACTAACACTAAGTTTTGGCATACAGGTTTATCATCTAATGGCGTTAAGAGTGGTGGTAAGATTGTTCATGACCACTATGTTCCGAGAAAGATTGCCATGGGATATATTATGGATGAGTTATGTAAGAATCCTACTATTGGTGTTGATGATTTTGTCTTATTATGTAAGAAATACGCATCCACCATTTCTTTGACTGAACAGGAACATTCTTTGGTTACTCTTAGAGCTAAGAATACGGGTAAGTGTAACTACGAGTTTTATTCTGAGTGTGGGATTATCATTGAGGGATTGGATGAACTTGTTGGTGAATTATAAAAATATTTTTTTTCCGTTGTTCCAATTCCCCCTACCCCCTTTTTTATTTTGATGTATTTATTGTAATATGAAATACAAAATCACAAAGGAACAATATTCTAAACTTGTCTATACGTTAATTGAAGTATTTTTTAAGGATGCTAAATTTACCAAATCGGAAACTAAAGATAGTTATGTGTCTTATGATATTACTGTTGATGGTGAGGACGTTGCTTGGATTAATTCAAACGAACACACGTCTAAAACTAAGAGATGTAAACATGACCTTATAATATATGATGCAACTATATCAATGATAACAAACTTCGTTCCGATTTATAGAAAGAAGGTATTCTCAAAAATACTTATTAAATATTTTTCTGATATTATTGGTGAAGATATTGATTGTATTGATTTTGATGTAAAACCTTATGGGAGTGAAGATACAATTACATATAGAAAAAAATTCAAAAATAAAAAATAATTTTTTTTTGTCGTTCAATTCCCCCTACCCCCTTTTTTGTTTTGTGATGTATTTATAATAAAATATTAATATGAAAAAAGTTGTAAGATTAACTGAATCTGATTTGGTTAAAATAGTTAAAAGAGTTGTTAAAGAAGAAAAAGAAACAGATTTATACACATTATTACATTCGTTGAGGAATTCAATTAACGATATAAAAGTTGCGTCACTATTAAAAGATAAGAAAGAGTCGTTATCCAAACTTGAAGATATTTTATCTATGGTAAGAGACATGGAAGATAAAACTAAATCAAAACGTAAGGTTAACGAAAATACACATGAAGAAAAGGATATTTTCATATCTGGTGAGTTCAAGGGTGTAAGAAGTGAGTTTGGTGGTGAAAAATATGTATCACCACAGGATATTATTAAAGCGTACAACGATACTGTTGAAGAAGGAACACCATTGGTTGAATATCTTGGTAAGGATATGTTTTTAAATGATAATGATGAAGAGATTGATAAGTATTCAGTTCTTGATGAGTTGAACTATGCTATTCTTGGAAGGGAAGAAGATGAGGAAGACGATTATATGTAAAATACGAAAATAATAATATACAACCCCTCCGATGTGAGGGGTTTTTTATTTGGTATATATTTATTGTAATATGAAAAAGATTATAAGATTAACTGAATCTGATTTGACAAGAATTGTTAAACGTATTATTCGTGAAAACGAAGAACAACAAATTACTGACGAGGTAACTAACATAATTCTTAATAACATATCAAAAGAAGATTTGTTAACTCTTGGGAAACTATACAACTCTATTGGGGAAGATGAATTTAAAGACGTTGCTGAAGATGTTGTTGATAGTGTTATTGAAGGTGATACGGTTAGTGAATCAATAGGTTTTTCTAAAAGGGGTATTACTGTTGATACTGAATCTGAAAAAGATAAACTTGAGGTTACAAAAATAATCACACGATTGGCAACTACAGTATTGTCGTTAATGACAGGAGCGGTTACTATTAATACCTTGAATCCACAACACCAAGATATTGATAGTGCGATGGTTGCTGGTATAATTACTGCGGCATTGGTAGGAACAAACTTACTAACAAGGATACCACATAAGATTGCTTCTAAGCCATTACCTAATAAATTAAAAAATTCAAGAATGGTTACATTGGTTGATTCTGAATTGAAAAATTTCGATAACCCAAAAAGCACATTCATTCATCACCCAATTAAATATCTAATGTTTAAGGGAATTCCTGAAACAGTAGCAAGACAATTTATTGAGGATTGGGAAGAAAGAAATAATATCAAATTTAAAAGGCCTTCTGAAAAAAAGGTTGCAAGAGCCAAATAACATTAGGTAGAATATGAAATATATTATCACCGAGTCTCAGAATTTTCAAATGAGAAAAATTAATTTCTTTAAAGAATATCTTGAGAAGATGTTATCTGAGTACACATGGTTTAAAGGTGATGTTACAATAGAAACAAAAAATTGGAAAGTTAAAGATAAGACATATCCTGTATATCAAATTATACTAAATACAAATGGTCGTAGTTATCACTCTTATGACGAGGGTACAGAGATTGAGGATAAGATTGGAACCATGTTTAGTTTATTATTCCCTAAAGATGAAGACGGAGATTCTACAGCGGTGTGGGATGTTATTTTTGTGTAAAATATTTTTTCCGTTTTTCAATTCCCCCTACCCCCTTTTTTATTTTGGGATGTATTTATTATAAAATATTAATATGAAAAAAGTCATAACATTAACTGAATCAGATTTGGTTAAAATAGTTAAAAGAGTTGTTAAGGAACAGGATAAATCCCCAACTACTTATAACAAACTTGAGAAGGCAATTCAGATGCCTAAAGCGAAATCACCTAAATCACCTGAAGGACGTAATAATCCTTTATGGAAAAAATTGGTGTCTACATTACAGTATCTTAAATATCCACCGAAAGTCTTAACTTTTGACAGTTATGGTAGACCATCAATTCCATCACAGAGTTTAAATTGGGGAACAACTGCGGGAGATAGAGGTCTTTATGGTTTATCAATTGCATCAACAGATTCCACATCACCTAAAGAACAAATTCAATTATTTAATACTAATAATAAAGAAAATCAAATGAATATGCATAAATGGTGGCAATCAAAGGGTTATAAAACTAATGGAAGAGAAATTGAAATAAAATTTTCAGATGCTGAAAAACTAAAGGAAAATATTGAGTTGTTTTTTGCAAAGTATCCTCCAATCAGAGTTAAATAATAATATACAACCCCTCCGATGTAAGGGGTTTTTTATTTATAAGGTATTTATTGTAATATGAAATATATTATCACTGAGAGTAAGTTAAATGAGGTTATTAAAAAGTACATGGACGCTACCTATGGTGATGTTGAAATGAACATTGATGATGATGGGTATATTCATTTCTTTAGTAGGAAAGACGTTGATAGTGATGGACACCCTGTAAGAATTGCTCACAGAAATAATCACGGGACATTATGGATTGATTATTCTTTTTTTGAAATGATGCGTGTTTTATTTGGAAATTCGGTTGGTGAAGGTATTGAAAAATATTATACTGATAAGTTCGGAATAGAGATTAAGAGAATTAACATGGAGTTTTAAAAAAAATATATTATGAAAAAAATTATTAAATTAACAGAATCTGATTTGGTTAGAATAGTTAAAAGAGTGATTAAAGAAAATTCTTCTGACTTAATTTTACAATTACATAATGGGGACATGCTAATGGGAGGTAACTCAATTTTCAGTGGAGAAAGACCAAAGAAATTTACAGTTAAAGACCAAGCAATATTTCAGTTAAAAGCAATATTGATGCACTTAAAAATTTGGTCAAGCGAAAATGACCCAAAACATGCAACAGATGAAGAAAAAGAACATGTAAAAAATTATACTGATTCTATGATTGAATCTGCGTTTAATATATTAGAACGTGAAAATTATCCATCTGAAGATTTTTTAGAACTTGAGGAGTTATCAAACAGAGTAAAAAATTATGCTTATACTCTATATAATATTGAGGATGATAATTTATAATTTTTTTTATTGAGTTTTTTGTTTTATATTTGTTCTATGGATTTATCTAATTACACAATAGAACAACTTGTTGAATTAAAAGACAAGATTAACAGTCAAATTTATTCTTTTGAGGATGGATATTTTTATATCTGTAAAATTAATTCCTATGGAAGAAGTTGGGAAGATAAAGGTATAACAAACCCATATACTCTTCAGGAGTTATGTTATCAGTATAATGGTGATGAGGGTATTCTTAATGTTTACACTAACAACCCTAATTTGAATGTTCAAAACTACGGTGACGTTAAATTTGTTCCCACACGTGAGGACTACGAGAAGTGGTACAAATATTCATATGTAAAACGACAAATCCCTAATATAGAAAAAGAATTGGAGGAGTGGGAAAACCGAGATAACGTTCCATTTAATCGTCGTCCATTATTTGCTCCCATCTATTCAGTTGAGACTGTTGAGGAGTATAAGAAAGAAATGTCCGAACTTGAGGGTACATTTGTGGAACCTGTTAATCTTGGTAGGTATCATGACGAGGAAGAGTAATTTTTAAACCCCATTCATCTGAGTGGGGTTTTTTGTTTTATAATGTATTTATCTTATATGTCTGATAATTTTTCACAAAAAGTAATTGGTTTAATAGATAATGGAGGGTCTGTTTTGGATATTGCCAAGTTTTTTGGTGGTTTGGAACAATTTATCCAAAAAGTTTCGAGGTATCCATATTTAAAAGAATTGGTTGTTTCAAAGTTAGGAGGTAGTATTGAGTTCTATCTTGACGATTTGTCCAAAAGGTACCGATTTCCTGTTCAAATAAAAGATGTTGAAGAGGCAGACGACTACTTTGGAGAAATGTATGATGTTTATGTTGATGTGATAATACCTGAAGTTACAGATGAAGTTGATATTGCAATCTTATATAATTATTTAAAAATGTATGAAGATGATACTGCGGATGAATGGGCATTACTTAACGATAAAAAACTTAATTCAGGTATGACAATGGTACATGTTCTATCAATCAATGGTATTGATTGGAGAGATATGAAACAAGTGATTAATACAACAGAAGAAGACGTTGATAGAATAATTCCTGACGAATACGAAATATAATACATGAGTAATTTATCTTCCGAATACAAGGCGTTTTCTAAAGTAATGTCCGTTTATTTTAAATCAAAAGAGATTTACGGATTAATAATTTATCATGATGATGAATACACTGGAGTTTATTTGAATAATGAAATAGTTAAGGTCCCAATCTTAAAGATAAAAAATCCAAATAATATTCCGTTTTCATACAATGCACTCAGCTCTTTACTTGATGATGAATTAGATACTGTTGGAAATTTTGCCAATGTATCAATTAAATCATATCAACGTCCATCACTTATAGTATTAAATGATTTCAATAAAGGAGAGTTTTATATTCCTAAAGAAAATGAAAAAAAATTAAGAAAATGTTTAAATACAGATACCGTTGAGATAAAATACAGAGATAATAACAGCATAATATATACAATATATGGAAAATATATTGTTGATGATAACTTTGAAATGTATTGGGAAAGTAGTGAATCTTTTAGAATAGACATCACTTTTGAAATTGAAAAAATATTTGTTGATGACCTTGTTAGAAAGGTTCATCATTTTATGGAAAACTATGATGATATGGTTCACTTGGTTTATGATATAAAGTATGATAATGATGAATTGTTTGAAAACCCTGTATGGGATTGTATTATAGAAAATTTGAGTCAATATAAAACAATGATAAACAGAGACTGGCAATATGTTGATGTGAATATTATTGTATCTTGATATATTTATAAATAAAAAACTATGAAACATTTATTAAACGATTTATCGGAAGAAGTGAAAAATTCAATTCGTGAACAACACGAAGGTGGTAAAAAAATTGTTATTGAAAATTTTAAAAAATTGATTGAAACAAAATCAGGTGATGTTAAACCGTATATTACAGAATCAACTCTTGATAAAAAAAGTTTTGAAGCTAAGATGGAAACTGCTCCTGAAGATAATATTGATAACGCAATTAATTCTTTGGTTGGTAAAGATAAAGATGAGGTTAAAGCTTACTTTTTGGAATTAAAACAAACCAATCCTAAATGGTTAAAAAAATTACTTAAAAAAGTAAAAAGAAGTTTAAAACAACAAGCAAATGAATTTAAAAAAGACATACCAAAGTTTTTAACCGCTATTGGAGTTCAAACTTTGGCTTATATGGTGTTTAAAGATAAAGTGGATAATTTTGTCGAAGATAATACTAACTTGAAATAATCAAAACCCCACCACAAGTGGGGTTTTTTATTTTCATATGTATTTATTACATATGAAGTACGTGATAAACCAAAAACAATTAGAAAAGACAAAAAATTTAATTCAACAACTAATTGATTCTGAACTTAATTCATTACGTACAGAATCTGAAGAATGGGGAATGGGTGAGATGGATGAATTACACGAAATCCAATCTATTGATAAAATTAAAATTAATTATATAACATTATCAGGTAAGATAAAAGTTTATATTGACATCTACAAGTCACAGAATAGAAGTGATTTTGATAATATCAGGGCGGAAATTCAATATAGATTAGAAGATTTATTACCCAATATTGAATTATATATAAACGATATTATTGATGAAAGGAAATTTGGACCTGGAATTGATTGGTAATCTATTTATTTTTTAACATTTATTTTTATTTTTATTTTATGACACAAGAACAAAAATCACAATTGTATAGTAATCTATTATCACAACACACTCGTTTGGATAACAAAATTAATGAAATTAAATCTGAGGATTTTGAATTAAATAATGAACAAATGGGTAGAATTAGAACACTTCAGATGCAACAGGGACAATTGGTTGCTCAGATGCAACAATTGATGCAGGGTTAAACCATTCAGGTGTATCTCTATTTTTCCATTTGGAAAAATCTTTTTTAGCTCCTTTATAGTAGTTTCTATATGATTCTATAACGTCTGTTACTTTGTACTCATCGGGCATTGCTTTGGGGGGTTCAGTAAAACCTTTGTCACAAATGCTTAACTTATTTGTCAAACACCACTCAATCACATCCTGTGATTTATGACGTTTCCCGTATCTATAAGTGTATTCTTTACATAACTCAAGTCCCAAATCACATAAATAAAAATAGTTTGATAATGACTCTCTAACCCATATTGAACAGGGGTGGTTTTTGTGTGATAACTTGTACGGTACTTGGTCGGTTACTTGTACGGTACTTGGTGGGTACTTGGTGGGCGCTTGATGGGTTACATGGTGGGCTCCACATAATAGTTGAGCAGTTTCAAGTATCATTTTAACCACGTGTTTATCACAATGGTATTTCGCACATTTTTTAGTATCCCAATCCAAAAAGAAGATATTCATACTGCTAATATAAACAAAAAATCCCACAGACGTGGGATGTTTTGAAAAATAAATGAAATTGTATTAGTTTACTGATACAACCTCTAAATCAAAGATAAGTTTCTTACCTGCTAATGGATGGTTCATGTCCAACACAGCAGTACTTTCTTTAATTTCTGTAACCACAACGTTTACAGGGCCAAATTGGTTTTGTCCTTGTAACATATCCCCAGCTTTAACACCTTCAGGGACTTGAGTTAATGATACTTCACTAACTAATTGAGGATTAATATCTCCGTAAGCATTTTCTGGCTCAATTTCAATTGTTTTCATTTCGCCAATAGTCATGTCAATTAATCCATTTTCAAAACCTGGAATTAATTGTCCTTGACCTAATGTTACTGTAAGAGGTTCTCTACCCTCAGCTAAAGATGTGTCGAATACTGAACCATCTTCTAATTTACCTGTATAATGAACAGATACATTATCACCATTTTTAATTTTTGTCATATTCAAGTATATTATTTTTTTTTGATATAAAAAAGTGTAAAAGTTAATTTTCTTTGTATTTATATAGATAAAAAAGAATTTTTTATGAAAAAAGAAAAAGTTATTAGATTAACAGAAAATGAACTTGTTAATTTAATTAAAAAAGTTATAAGAGAACAAGACAGTTCAAATGATTTGACTAATAAAACACCTGAACAATTTCGTAACGATGTTTTAAATTTAGCAGGTTCTGAAGTTCTTATGTTTAACTCCTATGGTTTAAATAAATACACAGGAGAAAGTGGGATTTTTAAAGGTAAAAGAACTTCTGAAAATTATAAAATAAAACGAGTTGGGATAACAACGATTAATAATTTACCAACAGTTGAATTTACGGTTGACGATATTTCAACAGGTGAGGGTGTTTCGGGTAAAACTGGTACTTTTTTAAATAGAGATAAACAAAGAGATACTGAACCTATTAAATTCAGATGGAATTGTAATTCTGTATTTGAAAAGGGATTAGGCGAAATTGGTCAACCTTTTAAAAGAAAAGGTGGTATTAAAGAAGACTATCTAAATAACGATTTAGCAAAAGTAATTACATCAAGACCGTTTTGTACATATAAAGGAACCCCTGATTATGTGGCACCAATTTATAAAAATGCATCTTATAGAGGTGCTCCAAGATAAAATAAAAAAAACAAAAAAATGAAAAAAGTTGTAAGATTAACAGAATCAGAATTAACTAACTTAATTAAGACAGTAGTTAAAGAAACAAAAAGAAATAAAAGAAATAGAGTTAACGAAGTTGAAAACTTCTTTAATCCTGAAGCCATGAGTACAGGTGGAGCAATTGTGACAATGGTTGGAACAACTATTGCACTTTTAGGTGTTGCTGGATGGGATTATCTTAAGGAACTTTATAGTCAATTAAGAAATACCGAAGGTAAAGAAAAAGAAGCAATGGAACTTAAGTCTATTATCCGAGATTATGAGAATAATAAGATGAATTCGGGTGACGGTGATAATGATATGGATACAAATGAAAGGATAATGGGAATGGAACCATCTGATGATATGGAAACATCAAAAGAACCTATGTCGGAAAATATCAGAAGAAGAACAAGAAGATATTAATTTTAAAAAAAATAATGAAAAACTCCCAATCGGGAGTTTTTTTGTTTATATTTGTAGAACAATTAACACCAACACCACTATGAAAAACTTAAAACTAAAATTGACTTCAGCAATGTTCGCTCTTGTATTATCAGTTGTATTAATGGTAACCTCACCATCATTACCTGTATTTGTTTTAAGTGTTGGTCTTATTGTATTACAGACGGCTTTGTGGGGTAAGTTGATGAAAGAAATTAAAGAATAAAAAAATCCCCTCTAATGAGGGGATTTATGGTTTATACTGTTACTTCTTGTTGTAGTAGTTCGTAAGCTCTTGATAAACGAGTCATTCCAATCCCTCCACCAAATCTTGGGAAGAAATCATGTGATAAGAATTCTTCTAATTCTTTTTCAACTCTTTCTTTACCAAATAGTTCAAATAGTTTTTCAGAATATTTTCCATTTTCTATTGTGTAGAAATTATTTCTCATTTCTTCTACGTTGGAACTTCTTTCTGCAGAACCAATTGTTTCTTGCCCGTAAAGGATTACATCAACTTTGTTGAATATTTTGTTTTCACTTTCTCTCATGTTCCAAAATGGGTTTGTTCTGTATGGGAAATTTTGAAGTGATACTACCGGTCCTTTTTCTTCCCACATTCTTGTTTCGTGTTCGTTTTCTAAGATTGAAACTCCACCATATTCTTCACATACATCATCGTAGTTAACTTCTACAGGTGAATCAAAACCTAAATAATCTAAAAGTTCAAATTCAAGTTTTAACATTTCTTTCATTCCACCTTTTGATTCAAACTCAAACATGGGAAAAATCATTTCGTGACGACCTGGAATTGGGTCTTTTTCTTGTCTATAAGACGTTGAAATACAATAGACACCGTTCCATTCAGGATTCTTAAGAAGTTCGTATTCTAACCACATTTGACCTGTCTGTGGTAGTGGCCATACTTCTCCTTGATAATTAAATGTTGTTATTGAGTGTGGATTTTCACACGCCGCCAAGATTGATAATCTTGATTGGGTTGGAACTTCTTTAAAACCTTTGTTTTGGAAGAATGTTCTCATTTTTTGAACTAACTCGTTGTAAGTTTCTGTGTTTTTCATTTTTTGTTTTTTTTTATTTTATTTATTAAAAGGGCAAAAAAAATCCTGACAAATGTCAGGATTTCTTAAAAATATTATTGTTATTTAAATTTCGTAGTTTTGTTTTAACTTTTTTTGTTATCATTAAAATTAAATATATGCTCTTTATTAAAAATAATCAACATTAGCAAAATATTTATTAAAAAGTATTTATCAGTATGAGAAATTTATTAACTGAAGTTAGTAAGATAAAATCAATGATGGGTTTAAATCCAAATATTAATGAGCAATCAGTTTTTGATGATATTAATAAAATTGCGGGATATAAACCTTCAAACCAAGAACCAAATTTTATGGATAAATGGTCTTCTATGGCTCCACCAAAAGACCAAATAAAACCAGAATCAGGAGGTGTTATTGATAATGCACTTAAGATGATAAGAACAAAAACACCAAAGAGTATTCAAAAACCTACAGGTGTTTCAGACAAACTTGTTAATTTTGTTGGTAATATTGAGTTTTTTGTTCCTTGTGTTTATGATGATGCTAAAGGTGGGAAATGTGTTAGGGGTGAAGTTGATTGTTGTTTAAAAGGTAAAACACCATCAGGAACACCCACAATTGGTTATGGTACGGTTTATTATCCTGATGGTAGAAAAGTAACACCTAAAGACCCATCAATAACAAAAGATAAAGCTAAAGTATTTTTAAAAACAAACTTAGATAAATTAGCAAATAAGTTACTAAATTTGTATCCTAATTTGAATCAAAATCAAGTTGATGCATTATCGTCATTATGTTATCAAGTTGGATTTGCAGGTTGTACAACAAAAGCTCCAAAATTAAGTAATTCTTTAAAAACTAATCCAAATTCTTTGAATGGTGTTAAATCTAATTTTTTAGATTTTACTCATCCTGATAGAAGACAAAAAGAATGGAAGATTTATAGTCAAGGAATTTATTCTTAACCCTTATATTTATAGAATATGAAAAAGTTTATTATCACAGAGAACCAATTAGAATTTATCGTTAAAAGATACCTTAACGAAGATGCAAGATATGTAATGTCTTTTGACGAGTTTATGAAACATAAAAACAAAGACCAACAATATAAGTGTGGTTATGAAAACTTATGTTTTATCATTCATGATGGAAATCACCAAATTGACTTGGATGAAAAATTCCATGAAACACACAAAATTCCTAATGGAGTTGGTGGAACAATTTATCACGACGGTAACAATACTTATTTCTGTCCTGACTTTGGTGATGACAGACCACAAAGAACTATTCAGGTTTATTAAAACTCAAATTGGTGTGTAAATTCGTAACCTGTTGAAGTTTCTTCAACATTCATACGAAAATCTAATTCTATAGTTTGGTTTTCATTATTAATTATGAACGTTCCCTCAGAGCCTTCATTTATTTCCCATCCACCATGATTTTTTTCCAAGATTTTGTATAACTTATCTTCCCAAACTGCTGATAAATCATGTTTGTCGTTACCGTCATTGTAATATCCAACATCGTCAATATAACCTGAATCACCACCACCGTTAAAATCAACTGTAATTTTAAGTTTACCTTCTTCTTTCCATTGAACCATATCTTCAAGTAATTCTTTTTCGTCAATTTCAAACTCATGGTAATATGATTCATAACCCATAGTTTGAATACCTTCTTCAATTGTAAAAGTTTTATCTGTTGTTGAATACTCACATGATACCGTTGCTCTAGAATCACCATCACCTTCTAATGAATCTAAAACTTTATCTTTAATAGAATCAAAAAAATTATCTAAAAAATCAAATAATTTATTAGGTATAATATCATAAGCATTACCTCTTCCAGTCCAAGGAGCAAAGTGATAATCAACATTTCCATCGTAATCAATATAAAAGTCATTACTGATATGAGTAAGACCATTACTTAATAAGATGTAATGTAAAAGTTTAAATTTTTTTATAGTATCAGGGTTATTTAATAATTCTTTCATAATAATAAATATCAATCATCAATTTCTAACTTCATGGTTTTAATCATCCATAAAGGTCTTTGTTTATTTTCTAATGCTAACACCCATTCTTTTCCAGACGGAATATATCCGTTACAATCTTCCATTACATGTTGTTCACCGACATAACGGGTATATACAGTTTTTCCATCACTATTTTTAAATTCCGGACCAAATTTTTGCTCCATTTCAAAAATACCCTCTGAATGATGTCGAAAAATTCTGTGTAATGAATGTCCATACCATGATTTCGTATTATCAAACCATTCATGGATTTCAATATAATCTTCCCATTTTCCTCCAAATTTTTTTGCTGAGGATTTAGCGTGTACGATTGGGTGTGGCATAATTTAATGTTCTATTGATGTTGTTAATATATAATCCTCAGGAAGTGAAAGAATTTTGACAGTATGGGAGACAAGAATTTCCAAGCCTTCCGGAAAAAGTTCGATAGCGTATTCATAATCTGTTGGGTATAATTTTATTGATAAAATGTTTTTTTTCTGACTAATTGAATGAGAAAATTCCGTAACTTTGATTTCGGAATTTTCACCAAACCATTGGTCGATGTCTTGTTTGTTTATTTTATTTAGGACTTTTTCAAAAAAACTCTTTTTCATAATTATATATACAAAAGAAATATAAGATATTTATTGTTAAGATGAAAGTAAATTTGTATGATAAATCTAGTGGACTTAGTTCTGAACAAATAGATGTTATTCAGGACTTCTTGAGATTTTGTCAAAAAAACTCTCCACTTAAGAAAGACGTTGATATCCAACTTCTTGGTGAACGTTTTGGTAAAATGACCACAGGAAGTGAAATTACGGGTAAAATTAAAGTTCTTGCATTTGGAAGAATGTTAATTGATGTTTTAAGAACAATTGCTCACGAGTGGGTTCATGAGTTTGCACGTCAAAGAAATATTAAGTTACAAGGGTTTAATACCATATCTCAAGAAAACTTCGCAAACTCTGAAGCAGGGATTATGATACGTATGTATGAAAAAAGTAATCCGCAATTAACTGCGTTATTGTATAATTAAGAAAAATTATGTATATTTGTCCTATGGATAGGGACTTTCAATGGATACGTAAAGTTATTGGTTCAATAACTCATTTCGGACAGATTCAATCTGCAGAAAATCTGGTTGAATTATATGTTAAAAAGTATGAAGAATCTGAAGAATTAACACAGTATTCTTTGGACTTTGAATGTAGTATTGTTTCCTTAAAAAAAGATTTAGTTAGTAAAAAAACAATCCTTGAGTTATGATTGAAAAAATAAATGATTTTATTTGGAAATATTTTAGAAATCCTGTTAGAAACTTTTTTACCTCTGTTGGTAATCTAATCAAGTGGTTTCCTGTTATTTGGAAAGACCGTGATTGGGATGACCATTATATTTTTGAGGTATTCAAGTTTAAGTTAGAGAAACAGGCTAAGTACATTAAAGAAAAAGGTTTTCACATGAATTCTGACCTTGATGCCAAAAGGATGATGTTGTGTGTCAAACTGATGGAAAAAGTTCAAGAAGAGTTTTATACAATGGAGTATATGGACTATGAAGATAAAGATTTTTTCTTTGTCCCAACAGGTGATGATATTGAAGATGATTTAGGTGGATATTATATGGAGACACGTTTGAAAAAAGAAAACTTAAATGATTTTTTCAAAAAATATCCATTGGTATATAAGAAAATTATTACCGATAAAAAATACCATATTTTTAAAATGGACAATGATGACTTAACGTCATACGAGGTTAAATCAAGAATTGCTTTGAATATCGGAAGATACAATCACGAAAGGGCAAGGAAATTACTTTTCAAAGTTTTGAGTGAAAATATTGAACGTTGGTGGAATTAACCGTTAATTTCTTCTTCAGTAGTTTCTGTTACTTCTTCTACCGTAGGTTCTTCTGTCTTATCTTTTGATTTTCTATATCCTAAAAGAGTTGCCCCAATTCCAACAAGGATTATTGACTGTGTTATAACGTCCATATCTTTGTTTAAAAACATTTTATCCACACAACCCATAAGGAATGTCAAACCTCC
>Ga0114959_10002627_pt1 | contig 14544 bp, 10 predicted proteins | sample C_130625_EF_Meta_FD_87317 | JGI IMG/M metagenome (GOLD analysis project Ga0114959, IMG submission 87317) | Freshwater microbial communities from Lake Croche, Canada to study carbon cycling - C_130625_EF_MetaG | ecosystem: Environmental > Aquatic > Freshwater > Lake | place: Lake Croche, Canada...
ACAACGTGGAAGAAAAATCAAAAGCGAGAAGTACGGCGGCCCAAATAAGTATTGGCCAGGCAGTAGAAAATAAAACTTTTAGGATATCATAAATTGGAAAAATTTTTTATTTGGTTAGAAGGCCCCAATGTCCTTTCAACAGCCAAAACTATTACTTATCGAATCATTAGTACTGTTACAACATTCACCACAGTATTTGCATTTACTAACAGTATTAAAGATAGTTCTATCATGACATTAATATTTACATTATACAAACCTGTGCAGTTTTGGATCCATGAACGACTGTGGCTAGTTTGGGAACGTCGTAGAGAAAACCGAAGAATTTCAATACTTTTAAATAAAACTAACTAATACAGTTAATGCAGTAATTGACTTAAAATGATTACCTTAACTGACTCCGCGATTAAAAAAATTCAATATCAATTAGATAAACGAGGTCATGGGGTTGGAATCAGAGTTGGTGTGAAAACTACCGGATGTTCTGGTTTTGCCTATGTATTGGAATATGTTGATCAGTATAATGCAGAACCAGAATATATTAATTATGCACATAGTAATTTTGTTGTGTTGGTTGATAAAAAACATGAAGTATATTTAAAAAACATGGTTATAGATTACGTTCGTCAAGGACTGAATGAGGGGTTTGAATTTAACAACCCCAATGAACGTGATCGATGTGGATGCGGAGAAAGTTTTAGGATTTAATATGGCATATTCAGATAGTGTAATTGATCATTATGAAAACCCTCGCAATGTGGGTAAGTTCGATATAGATGATTCTGTAGGCACCGGTATGGTGGGGGCACCGGCATGTGGAGATGTAATGCGATTACAAATAAAAGTAGAAGATGGAGTGATAACAGATGCAAGATTTAAAACATACGGATGCGGAAGCGCCATCGCCAGTTCAAGCCTTGTTACCGAATGGGTCAAAGGACGGACGCTTGACCAAGCGAGAGAAATTACTAATTCAAGAATTGCTGAAGAACTGGCCCTCCCGCCGGTTAAAATACATTGCAGCATACTTGCAGAAGACGCTATAAAAGCCGCAGTAGACGACTACAGGAGCAAACATGGATCAAATTGAAATCACTAATTCTGCAATACTTAAAATTGCTGACATATTAGCAGAGGAAAATAATCCAGATTTAAAATTGCGTACATTTGTTCAAGGTGGCGGGTGCTCTGGTATGCAATATGGGTTCACACTTGATGAAATACAAAACGAAGATGATTTTGTAATTGAAAAAAACGGAATTACAGTATTAATTGATTCAATGAGTATGCAGTACCTAATCGGCGCCACTATAAATTATAAAGAAGATTTAACTGGTAATCAATTTGTTATTTCAAATCCTAATGCCCAAACTACTTGCGGTTGTGGAAGCAGTTTTTCAATTGGTTGACAACTCCTAAAAATTGTTATATAATTAGAATATAAACAACAACTTATGGGAAAATCTATGAATCATTGCGATAGCATTATTCGAATTCTTCGTGATCACAATAGTCGGTTAGACAAAGAAGCCATTATTCAAACTGAACTTGAGTCAAATAATGTAGAACTGTTTGAAGGTCTAAGAATGACATTTGATCCTATGATAACGTTTGGGGTCAAAAAAGTTCCCACACATGGTGGTGGTGAAGGACAGGGATTGCCATGGGAGGCCTTTAAGGAATTGGCTCGTGCCCTAGCATTACGTGACCTCACTGGTCATGCCGCCCGTGATGCAATTGAATTGGCATTGGGTGCAAGTACAAAGTCACAGTGGAATGATTGGTATCGACTAATTTTAATCAAAGATCTAAAGGCAGGCATTGGTGAAGCCACTGTAAACAAAGTGGTATCAAAACTCAATAAAACAGAATACACAATTCCATTGTTTGAGTGTATGTTGGCACACGATGGAGTCAAAAATGAAAAGTATATACAAGGTCGCAAACTGTTAGAACCAAAACTTGATGGTGTTCGAGTCATTACGGTGATCAATGTAGCCAATAAAACTGCTATTATGTATAGCCGTAACGGAAAATTATTGGAAAACTTTGGTCATATTACCACTGCTATTGAAAAAAATATTGCATCATTTGAACGCAGTATGATATTGGACGGTGAGATGGTAAGTTCTAGTTTCCAAGCATTGATGAAACAAGTACATCGTAAAAGTGATGTACAGAGTGATGATGCAAGATTGATGTTGTTTGATATTCTTCCTCTTATTGAATTCCAATCAGGGGAAAGTACCATGGGACAACGTCGACGTAGCAATCTGTTACGTTCCATGAAGCCTATCTTTGATCAAATTGGCGGTATTGATATTATTCCACAAAAAGAAGTGGATCTATCCAGTTATGTTGGCGAGTTGGAATTCAAACAATATAACAAAGATGCCATTGAAGCTGGGTATGAAGGTATCATGATCAAAGATATTGATGCAGTTTACAAGTGTGAACGAAGTCGAAGTTGGTTAAAAATGAAACCTTTTATTGAAGTTAGTTTGGAGATCAAAGATGTTGAAGAAGGCACTGGAAGAAATATGGGAAGGTTGGGAGCATTGGTTTGTTCCGGACAAGATGACGGGAAAGATATCACAGTCAATGTTGGTAGTGGCTTTAGCGACAGTGATCGAGATGAGTTTTGGGGCAATCGTGATAATCTCATTAATCAAATTGTGGAAGTAAGGGCTGATGCAATTACACAAAATCAAGACGGCACATATAGTCTACGTTTTCCACGTTTTCTACGTTTTCGAGGGTTTGTGGCCGGAGAAAAACTGTGATTCAAAAAACTAAATAAATTCTTTAAGGAACACCGTGTCAAAAGAAGATATCATTGAAATGCCAGGTACAATTGAAGAAGTATTACCAGGGGCAATGTTTAGAGTTAGGTTAGAAGATAGCAAATCGTTAATTTTGGGACATATTAGTGGTCGTATGCGACAAAATAAAATTAAAATTTTATTGGGTGATAAGGTTATGGTAGAAATGTCGCCTTACGATCTTACCAGAGGTCGAATATCTTATAGAGAAAAATGATTGTTATTTAAAGTAAAACCCCAGTTTAAACTGGGGTTTTTTATGACAGGTAATATTCCCAACTAGGGTGTTGCGGTTCCCATCCCAACTTTTTACGTTTTTCAGCTAATTGAAAATATGTAGGTTTATAGGGTTTGATTTTTGGAACTATTTTTTTATTGTTGCCTTTAGATGAGTTACATTTAGAACAGGCACAGACACAGTTTTCAAAAGTACTTTTTCCGCCTAGGCTCACTGGCAGTACATGATCCAAAGTTGCAAATTTTCGATTTACTTGTTCAGAACAATATTGGCATACGTAATTATCCCGTAAAAATACATTTTGTTTGCTGAATCGTACAGCATTCTTTTTCTTTTGATAATTTTTTAGTATCATCACGGCAGGAACTGGTGTTGACCATCGTTCGCTGTGTACAAACCAATCTTCGTACCATTCCAATACCACAGCTTTTTCCGAAACAAGATAAAGGATTGATTCCTCCCAAGATATTATGCTTAGAGGAAGTAGGCTTACTGGGCTGGCATCTGCATTTAGTACAAGTGTGGACAATTTTAACTCACTTTTACAATAACTTGAATATTTATCTGCGTATCTTAGTCTAGTTATTATAATACAACTTTGTTCAAAATGCAACTAAATACTGAATAACCCAGCCAAGGACAAACAATGACATTATACTATGTAAACACCGGGAGCGGACCAAATAGTCACGATGGAGATTCTCTTCGAACGGCTTTTAATAAAATTAATGCCAATTTTAACCAAATAAACAGCGGTACTTTGGGAGCGGTATTAATTCAAAGCCCGGCGGCTCCTCGAGGGTACGGACCCGGAGCATTTTGGTATGATACTGAATCTGGGAGAACTTATGTTTATTATAATGGTTCTTGGGTTGATGCCAGTCCAAATAATCAATCAAATCAGTCTAATAAGGTATCAGTAGGGCTTTATGATCCAGATTATGAACAATTTTTTAATACAGTTACTAATGTATCAAAAATTAATTTTGATGCGTTAGCTGATTTTAACGTAACAGATCAAGGCAACGGCAGTGTATTAGTTGGGATGAACTCTACATTCAAATATATAAACATTGCAGGACAAACAGGATTAACTGCACAGGGTGTGGATACTTTAAATTTAGTAGCTGGCGATAATATTGGAATAGTTTTAAGTAATCAAGGTCAAAAAAATAATCAAACTATTACATTTAATTCATTAGGTGGTGGTAATGCCACATTTCCTCCAACAATTACCCCTGGATTTCTTTACAATGATGGATTAGATCCTAATACAATTGACTGGAGGTTGCCTACATTAAGTCAATTGGAAAACGGGGATTATACAGTTTCAGTCACAGTTGATGGTACTTTTGTATTGCCTGATGGTACTGAGCAGTCTACAGCATATAAAACACCAGCAGTAGACGGTACTGCGGTTGTTCATTATATGTTATTCAAAAGTGCCTCTGGGTCTGATATTCAATATAATAATGGTTTTGGATATAATCCTGGAAGTGGTGAAATTTCTAAACCTAGACGAATTTTATTTAATGATAACACTGTACAAACTACAGCCTGGCTAGGTTTTACATCTACGTTATATAGCTCACTATCTGGAAGCAGAAGAGCATCATTATCATTATCAACTACTACTTTAAAACTATCTACTGGATCTGTGACATTTCCAGATTTAACAGTGCAAAATACTGCATATACTGGCACTGTTGATTGGTCTAATATTACAAGTATTCCGGTGGTAACTACATCTTCTTTGAATAATAATGGGTTTACAGTACAATTAACAACATCAGGGACATTAATACTACCTGGTGAACTTTATACAACATATTCTAATAATAATCTATTTTCTATATATTCAGATCAAACTGGTGGAGTATTATCTTCATTAACTACTGCATCTCAAGTTACTATAAAAACTACATCAACAAATAATACTTATAAATGGATTTTTAATAATGATGGTTCTGTAACTTTTCCTGACAATACTGTTCAAACCACAGCTGGGAAAAATATTTTCCATCTCATATATTCGGGTACCAAATATCTATCTGTATTTTCCAATGGAATTGTGAAATTTCCTGATGGAACCAATCAAATTACTGCCTATACTGGCACTGCTGTTTCTTTACTAAATGGTGCCTATGCTTTAAGGCCTGTGGCCGTTCCCTACAACATAGACTATGGATCCCCTAGTGATCAGGTTGGTGATATTGCCTTTGATAACAATTTTCTCTACTATTGTTCTGCTCCTTACGGATCTAAAAAATATAATGCCAGTACTGTGAATTCTGGAACTAATATAAATTATATTAGAATTCCACAATCTAGTACCAATTTTTATCAACCAATGACTGGTTGGACTTTTCAACAAGCAAATAGTTCCACAGTTTACACCTTAACTACTCCAGCTACTTCGGCAAAATTTGGGAACACCGATCCTGTTTGGATTTTGACATCAAGCACAGCATTATTAACATATAATACTGGTACAGTTTTTACAGTAACTAATACCACCGTTCAACAATCCAATTGGATTAAAACTGCCGTAACTAATGTTGGGGTAGTGAGTAAATTAAGTAATTTAGTTAATCAAGACATACCTGTTACAAACAATGTTTTACGAGTTCAATGGCAATTAGTTCAAAAGGAAACATCTCCAGGAGTTTTTGAAGATAATAATCAATTAGGAATTTCTGCAGTATCTGGAAAAATTTTAAATGTCAAATGGAGTTTAATTGGCAATTATGCTAAGGGTTTGATTTTAGACTCTGGAGTTTGGACAGAATTAACAGCAAATTTAGAATCAGTGGGACCTTTATCTAAAACAGCAGGAGATACTGTGACTGTGACAGTTTCTTCTGATACATTTGTTTATAGAATAACTGCAATGACTGGAATTGGTCTACAGAACAATGTTATCAGTATTGAACAACTGTTTTGATTGAATAAATATTACATCTAGGACACTAATATGGCAGCTTTAAAATTTCCGTTAAATCCCGTTAGAGGTGCTATCTATACTGGAAATAATGGATCAACCTATGTATTTGATGGAATTAAATGGGTAGGTAATACAACTTTTGGTCTCAGTACTCAAACCAATGTGTTGTTCAATTCTGGCTATTATGTTCAAGTAACACCAGACGGTGGGTTATCATTACCAGAATATACATTACCATCAACTACTGGAACGGTAGGACAGGTTCTTCAATGGACATATATCTCTGGAACTAATTATTTAATATGGTCTGATGTAAGAAGTCAAAATTCTCCTAGAGAAGGATCAACTGGATCTTTTCTTATTAGCAGTACTGGTAGTTGGGTAGCTAGTATTAATTCTGATAGCAGTTTTACTATTCCTGGCGCACTTCGTTTTGGTGATAATACTGTTCAATATACAGCTTATCTTGGCCCACCCCGAATAATACCTAATATTGTAACCATACTTACAGCTACACAATCTACCAGTACACTAACTGGCAGTTTAATAACTCCTGGCGGAATAGGTATTGGCGGAAATGGGTTTTTTGGCGGGTCAATAAATGCTAACTCATTAAACATTGCACAAAATAATATTGGAACTCAAACAGTTGCTTCTTTTTCAGGTGGTGCTGATAAAATTGTTATGCAATTTAATGCTAATCTTAGAAAAAATAGAATTATCAGTTTTAACAATACAGCTAGTGAATATGCAGAATTGATCCTAGCCGCATCTAATATTAAATTTGCTTCAAACAACTCGTCATCAAACGTAGTTATTAATGATGGCAATGTTGCAATAGCAGGTTATTTGAATGTATCTAATTATTTAAATATTGGCAGTGATTTATATATAAGAAATTCTGGATATATCAATAATGCGGAAATAATAACTACCTCCACGTTAAAACAATATGCTGTTAATAGTGTTAGGGCTGGAACAGATACCGTAGCTGCTAAAAATACCAGTACTGGCGAAGTGACAATATGGAATACCAGTACATTACAATCAATTACCAGACGTGGTAATACTACTTCATTTGCTATATCAATACTTAACAATTCGCCTAGCAATGATGTAGGTACTGGAGCATTAGTAGTTTCTGGCGGAGTTGGTATTGGCAAAGATGTATACGTTGGCGGAAACATAATTTCTGAAAACGGTTTATCTATTGGTAGTATAGATGCCACTGGAGCAATATATGCATTTGAAATGTATGTTAATGACAGTCGAGTGATCACTGAAGCAACTCAAGTTGGTGTATCTAGTTTAAATAATTTGTCAGGGGCTTTGACAATTGTTGCAGGGACCGATAATAACATCATCAGTACAGGCACTTCAATTACAATATTAAACACCAGTACATTACAGTCAGTAACTAGTAGAGGTAGTTCAACACCTGCATTAATTTCAATTACCAATAACTCGTCGAGTACCAGCACTAACACTGGAGCATTAGTAGTTACTGGCGGAGTGGGTATTGGTAGAGGATTATATGTAGGTGGTGTAATTACAGCTACCAATGTCTATGTTAATGGATATGCAGTCAGTACTAGTACATTTAACACAGGAACATTAGTAGCACAGGCAGTAAGTGCCACATCATTAGTTTCTGGAACCTGGACATTTACAGTTAGTTCAACTGGATCAGTGACACTAAATGGCACACCATTTGTCAGTGGCAGTGGTGGTACAGCAGCCAGCGGCACTGGAACTACCACAACGTTTGTGATATCAAATATCACAGCAAGTACTGGAACAAACTCGGGTGCATTGCAAGTTACTGGCGGGGTGGGCATTGGTGGTAATTTATACGCAGGTGATGTTTATTCAAATGGAATAAAACTAGTTCCTACAAATATACAAACATTTACGGCTACTGATCAACAAAGTGTATTCACAATTAACGGCGGTTATAATACGGGTTCAGTACAGGTTTTTGCTAATGGTATATTATTAGCCCCAATAGATTATGCGGCATCAAACGGAACCACTATAGTTTTAAATGCTTCAAGAAATCTTAATGATCAAATTTCAGTAATTTCTACCCCTATTTTAGGTATTGGACAATCTGGCGGAGGTACTACATTTATTGGTGGTACTGTAACTAATGCAATCAATGTTACGAGTTCAACAGTATCAACGTCAACCACAACTGGTGCATTAGTAGTTGCTGGTGGTGTAGGAATTGGTGGTAATTTGTATGTTGGGGGAACAATCACTGCAAATATTGTAACACTACAATATACCACTATAACAACTACTTCTGTTACTACAGATGATGTCATTAGTACATATAATACTACACCAACAACATCAACTAATACAGGTGCATTAATAGTTGCTGGTGGTGTGGGCCTTGGTGGTGGCTTATATGTTGGTGGGGCAATTACAGCTACCAATGTCTATGTCAATGGATACGCAGTTAGTACCAATACCAACGGTGCTACATTCACTGGTGGTACTGTAGCTAATGCGGTTAATATTACAAGTTCCACAGTATCAACATCAACCACAACTGGCGCATTGACTATTACTGGTGGTGTGGGTATTGGTGGTGCATTATATGTTCGTGGAACTATATATCAAAACGGAGTACCAGTTGGGTCTGGCGGATCGTTAACTGCTCAATATTTTGGTACGTCACTAGGTACAGTCACTACATTAAATTTTGCCACTGGTACAACAGCTACATTGATAGGTACTACATTAACTATTCAAATTAGTACTTCTTCAGGAGGAGGCGTTGCCTTTAATGGTGGCACAGTGACCAATACAGTTAATATTACAAGTTCCACAGTATCAATATCAACTAATACTGGTGCATTGACTATTACTGGTGGTGTGGGTATTGGTGGTGCATTATTTGTAGGTAATACAGCTACAATTGTCAGTACAGCAACTTCAAAATCAACTAATACTGGTGCATTGACTATTACTGGTGGTGTGGGTATTGGTGGTGCATTATTTGTAGGTAATACGGCTACAATTGTCAGTACAGCAACTTCAACATCAACTAATACTGGGGCATTACAAGTAGCTGGGGGTGTGGGTATTGGTGGCAATGTATATGCAGCAGGAAATATTGATGCTGAATCATTTACAATATTAGGCAGCCCAGCAGCAATTATTACCTCAGCTGGTGGTCTTAGACCAGTATATACTACATCAACGTTATATGTTGCACAGATTCAACCACGGTTTTATGGGCAATATAATATCAATAATTTAAAATCAAATTTGCTTATTACTGCGGACAGTATTGATGTACTTGATGGACAACGATTGATTATTCGAATACTGAGTACTGGAACTTATCAGTTGTCTTATGATGAGTATTGGTTCAGAGGTGTGGGATTTACCCCGCCCAATACTACAATTCCAGATTCATACTTGTATATTGGTGCAATTTATAATGAACGTGATGATTATTGGGATATACTAACTTACACACAACAATAACGGTATGATTTATGGCAAATAAAACATGGTCAGGCGGGAATTGGGGCACTGCGAACAATTGGTCGCCGTCGGGAGTTCCATCAAGTAACGGCACCGATGATATTTTTATTAATGCCAATAGTATCACCTGTACTTTTAATGGAACTGCTGTTAAATTTAATAATATCACAATTAATGGTACTAATGTATCTTTTGCTGGTACAGTTGCCTTAACCATATATGGAGATTTTATAGTAAACGGTAGTGTAAGTACTTGGCCAACTGGTACTATAACATTTGTTGGTGCTGGCCTTACTCATAGTCTTAAAACTACTGGTATAACTTTTGGTGGTAGTATTATATTTGCTACTATTTATACTGGAACTAAATGGAAATTACTGTCTAATTTTACAGTAGCATCGGGGAAGTCAGTGACATTGTCAGCTGGTGCGTTGGACCTTGATATCTATAATTTATCATGCGGTACTTTTACTGGGTCGCCTGCTGGATATAGCTTTAGAAGTATTAATTTTGGCAGTACTGGCACTACTTCTTCATCTATTATAATAACAACACCTAGTTCAACCACTGCATTTGTAATGAGTGACTCTACTTATTTTACTTTATCTGGCTCACCAAGAGTTGAATTTAGTTCAGGTACTTGGACTCGAACTATAAATGTAAGTAGTTCTAATACAGCAACTACATTTAGTTTTTATGTAAATGGAGATGCGTCGAGTACTTTGAAATTTTCAGGAATTTCTTATATAAAAAATTTAGATCTCAGCAATTTTAGTGGCACAGTTAACGCTTCTATAAGGTATATCCTTGGAAATTATATTCAAGGAGCCAACACAACTATTATAACTGGCGCAGAAACATCAGTTTATCATTATTTTCAAAATTATAGTGCTCTTACTGCAAATAGCATATCATTTAACGGTGACATTGGGGTATTTAGTTTTGGTCAAGGTTTGTTTTCAGTTACAGGTTCTTGTACAGTATATCGAAATTCAGGTAAAACTACTTATGGAAAACCTATAATTTCAAATTCTAGTGTAGTTGATTGGTATGCTGATATGACTTGCCAATCTATGACTCTTACCAATGCTACTCTTAATTTGTTTGGTACAATTACTTTATTAGAAAGTTCTTCACTTATATCTACCCCTGCATTTAAACTGACTGGTTCTAATACATATTTGAACATGTACGGAGGAACAATTGACGCAACCGCACCATCGTATTTGGCCAATGAAGGCGGATATTTTGTAGTAGATCAAAACGGTACTTCAATAAATTTTGGAAATTATTTTGGAACTGCAAAATCTAAAATAAAATGCAAATTTTTTGCCTATGGTGTTTTTGGTGGTAATTTTTCCTATAGTGGTATTAGCTCTTTAGATAATACAACTGATTATCAAATAGAAATTTTAGCCGACTCTACAGCTAATGATGTGCCTGTAGTAGTATGGAATTGGCCAGATAATGCAGCCTATACTGGCACTGGGTTTATCAACGTTTATTTTGCCGCTGGCGGAGATTTCGTATCAACACATGTGGTCAATAATCAAGCTAATCGTTTTGGATTTGTTTTTGATCATGATAGAGATGTTAATCTTATAAATGCATCTGTAGGATCTTTAAATTTAACAACTTATGCAGGAACTTTGAATGTTGGCAGTAGTATTAATATAACTGGTAATTTTATAAGTGAAGATCTATTTACTTTAACAGGCGAACCAACTTGGAATATGTTAGGTAGTTATTCTTATAGAAATGTATTTGATTTTGGAACTGGGTATTTCACCTATCCTATTACTTTGAATTTTAATTCACCAGCTGGTTACGGATATATAATGTGCGGTAATTCTTATGAATCTACATATCCAATAAACTTGTACCGTGGAGTTTTAGATTGTGGTATAAATTTGTACGATTATCCGTCTTGGATATCTGGTAGTATCACGGTGCCATCTGTTAATTTGGATGCTGGTACTGAACAAAGAATTTTTTATCATAGTTACGATGCAATGATTTTTTTCTTAACAGGGTCAAGTGGTACAATTTGGTCCAGTAAGAACAGTAACCTATATGTATATGGAAACTATCAAGACAACGTGCCTGGATGTACCATTTATATAGATAATCCAAATGCTGCTGGGGTTCGAACAGTCGCTCCTGGGTTTCATTATGAAGCGGATAGTTTTAACATGGTTGTTTTTTCTGGAGGGGGGAAAGTAGTCATATCAGGAACATCCGCATTGAACGTATTTAAATATTCGGTTGGGGGGACACTAGATTTTACAGATTTAACTATATATGGGGAATTTGAAGGTACTGCAATCAGTAACACCAGCACTCTTCGAGTCTTAGGATATAGAACATCAGAGTTTAGGGAAGAATATTCGACCAATGATTATCTTACTATTTCTGGTCATGCAGGAGGAAAATTAAATTCGAGGGTTTTAATAGGTAATGATAGTGTTGACCCAGCAATAGATGCAGTCATTGCTAGTGATATTGGTGGCGATTTAATTATAAACAATTCACATGTTACATTTGATATTGGTCCAAACAGTTTTGAAATTGGTGGAGATTTTATCGTTTTATCCGAAGCACCAAGCGGCGCCGACACTATATTGACATTGCCTAACGAATTAATAGTCAAAGGAAGTATCTATTTTCAACCAGATCCCGATTATGTTACAATAACAGAACAACAAGATACAATTGTTCCTAATAGTATAACAATGGTAAGTAATACTTCAACATCCACCACTACGTTTGAAGTTGGGAATAGACAGTTTCTCAATACTTCGTTGATTTTTGATAATTCTAAAAATTCTGGAACATTTGCAATTTTAGATGATTTAGCATACAATAATGTAATTGATTATGATTTATATGAAAATTATCCATACCCTGGTTTTATAGATATATCAGCAACAGTTTCATCATCAACAACTAAAGTAAATTTGCAATTTCAATCTGATAGAAATTTTCTTATAACAAATACTACTAATTTTACTAATATAAACAAGATATCTAGCACAATACCTGGAGAGGTTCATAATTTAGTTTTTTATAACATAGATAATAAAAGTTTTGAACATTTTGGTACTAAAATTAGTAGGATTCAAATTGATACTAGTACCTATATTCAAGATAGTCAAACAAATATAAACTACATGTTTTATAATGCTGGTGGTAACAGTAAAAATTTAGGCAATAACACAAATTGGGTTTTTGGGGTAGTATCTACCATGGATCTTAGCTTCTTCTATATTGACTAAATATAGATAATAATTAGAGTATATCATGACACAAAGTATAGCCAGTCTCTTATCTTTTATGATATCATCGACTTCGTCGATCATTAGTACTCTAACCAATGCAGTAACCGCAATTGGTGTTAATACACAATTAAATATTAATGGAAATGCGGTTAGCACAGTTACATTCACTGGCGGAACACTAACTAATATAGTTAATATTACAAGTGCTACTATTTCAACATCAACTTTAACAGGTGCATTGGTAGTTAAAGGTGGCGTGGGTATTGGTGGTAATGTATATGTAGGCGGTTCAATTACTGCAACTAATATCTATGTCAATGGCAGCCCAGTAGTAACTGCCGCCACAGCAGGTGGTGTTAGTACAGTAAATGCATCCACTGGTGCAGTTACAGTATCAGCAGGTACTGATACTGTGATCAGTACAAATAGTGGCACTATTATCATTTCCAATACAGGTACTTTACAAACCGTAACAGGTCGTGGAGCTACAACAAATAACACAATATCAATTACCAATAATACTCCAAGTACTGGCACCAACTCAGGGGCATTCCAAGTTGTTGGCGGTTTAGGTATTGGTGGTAATGTATATGTAGGTGGTGCAATCACAGCCACCAATATCTATGTCAATGGATATGCGGTCAGTACTAGTACATTTAATACAGGAACATTGGTAACTCAAGCAGTCAGCGCCACAACTGCGTCATTTGCACAGTCATTCAACACAGCTACTTTGGTAGCACAGGCAGTCAGTGCCACATCATTAGTATCTGGAACCTGGACTTTCACAGTCAGTTCAACTGGATCTGTTACTTTGAATGGAACCCCATTTGTCAGTGGCAACACCGCAGCCAGCGGCACTGGAACTACCACAACGTTTGTGATATCAAATATCACAGCAAGTACTGGAACAAACTCGGGTGCATTGCAAGTTACTGGCGGGGTGGGTATTGGTGGTAATGTATACGTTGGTAATACACTAACTGTATTAAGCACATTGTCAAATACTAGCTCAGTAACCCAAAATGCCCTGTATGTTGCTGGCGGCTTAGGAGTTGGTTCTTCTTTATATGTAACTGGTCCTGCTATATTCAACAACAATGTTACATTCTCTGGTACTACAACTTATGTATTAAGTACTAACACAGTGTATACTGATAATATTATTGAATTGCACTATGCCAATACATGGGCAGTAAATGATAGCAAAGATATTGGTCTGCGTTTCCATTATTATGATACTGCCGATCGTAATGCATTCTTTGGCCGCGACAATGCCACTGGATATTTAGAATGGTTAGTAAATTCTAGTCCAGATAACACTAATAATGTAACTGGTACTAATGGAACATTTAGATTAGGCAGTATTATTTTAACAGATAACACTGCATCAAATGCAACTAACACCGGTGCATTAACTATTGTGGGCGGTGTGGGCATTGGTGGTGGCTTATATGTTGGTGGTGTAATTACAGCCACCAATGTCTATGTTAATGGATATGCAGTCAGTACTAGTACATTTAACACAGGAACATTAGTAGCACAGGCAGTAAGTGCCACATCATTAGTTTCTGGAACTTGGACTTTCACGGTCAGTTCAACTGGATCGGTGACATTAAATGGTACACCATTTGTCAGTGGCAACACAGCAGCCAGCGGCACTGGAACTACCACAACGTTTGTGATATCAAATATCACAGCAAGTACTGGAACAAACTCGGGTGCATTGCAAGTTACTGGCGGGGTGGGCATTGGTGGTGG
>Ga0114959_10002628_pt1 | contig 14537 bp, 13 predicted proteins | sample C_130625_EF_Meta_FD_87317 | JGI IMG/M metagenome (GOLD analysis project Ga0114959, IMG submission 87317) | Freshwater microbial communities from Lake Croche, Canada to study carbon cycling - C_130625_EF_MetaG | ecosystem: Environmental > Aquatic > Freshwater > Lake | place: Lake Croche, Canada...
ATTTTTAATTCACTTTTTTAATTTTTTGATTCAAAATTTAAGTTTTTTGAATCAAACCAATATAAAAGGGTTTTCGAATATATAAATATAACATGTCGAGACAAGATCATACTATGCAAACAAATAATAAACGTATTTGGACATTTTACCAAGAACATCCAAATATTGATTTCGAAACTGCATCTCTGATGATGATCGATTTCTTGGAAAACGTATTCAATAAAATGACGCATGACACATCATCATCTATTAATTCGCAACTATTAGCATTCATCACCGAAAACCACAGACAAATGGAGTCTATCAAAACAAACCTAGTATCGGTACAAGACAATGTTACTAAAATGAATGCCGATTTTTCCAACCAACTTATGATACAACTCGTTAACACCAAGAAAGAATATATGGATGATGTTAGACAAATCGTATCAAATAGCACACTTACAACCAACGAAAAGATTTCGTCAATCATGGAGAAGAACAACAATTATCTCATTGATAAGACATCTCTCATTCTTAGTGAAAATGTACCAAGACAGATCAAAGAATCCGTAAAAGAAGTGTATAGTGTACTGAAAACCGATACAGATATCTTAGCAAAATCGTATAATCCAGACAAATCTTTCCAAGAATTCATCAAACAGTTTGAACAAAAGTATAGTATGATGTTACAAAATGTCCAACAACCACTCTATTCTTTTTTTACCGCCACAGAAGATCGGATCATGAAAAATATAGTCGATCTCAAAGAAACATCGGGCGCATCAATGACGACGCAGACCAAGATGTTTGTTGAATTGGCCGATTTTCTTGGTAAATACAAGGTTTCTTCGCATAAGGGAAATCTGGGCGAGGCCAAACTCTATTCGGTACTTAGAGATATTTATCCAAGTGCGGACTTATCAAACACGTCCGGGACCAAGGCATCTGGCGATTTTATCATGAAACGCATAGATAAACCCCCGATTCTCTTTGAAAACAAAGACTATGAAAAAATTGCAGACAAAGAAGAAGTTGCCAAGTTTATTCGCGACGTTGACGTACAAAATATGCATGGGATTTTTATGTCACAACATAGCGGTATCGCACTCAAAACCAATTTTCAAATCGAAATTCACAGGGGTAATGTCTTGATATATATACAACAATGCGAGTATTCATCAGACAAGATAAAAACCGCAGTCGATATCATCGATTCTCTTTCCGTTAAGATCGCAGATCTCAATGCAGATGATGAACATAGTATTAGCCAAGACGTCTTGGACGAAATGAATCGCGAATACCAAGATTTTGTTTTACAAAAAGAAAATGCATTCACCACCTTGCGCGATTTTCAAAAGAGAATGTATCAACAAATCGATATGATTAAAATGCCCGCCTTGGAAAAATACCTCGAACCTAAATATGCATGCATGAAACAACAATCAACCTTAGTATGTGAACTATGTCGCACGTTTACTGCCACCAGTAAACAAAGTCTATCTGCCCATAAACGCGGTTGTTCCAAGAAATATAAACCCCCCATGGAAAATTTTGTTATAAATACCAAGACCGGGTAATATCAATATAATAATATAGCGTTTATATATGAATCTTTCTTTGTGTTCCATACGTAAATATATGCGTACAATGTCATCCGATATCATTCAACATATTCTTTCATATACTCACCAATACCAACCTCCATTTCTTCTTAGTGATATTGTGAATTATCATAAAACCAGGAGAGAAATGACGGAGTTGTATGATGTTTATTGGCAAACCCTCTTAGATATTAACCGGTTACATGCAAAATTATGGATGGCAAACGATATTATATGTTATATCTGTCTGAAAATACCAAGATGTATCCAAATTATGAGTCGCGCCTATTTTCATGACGTCTCAGGTAACCGAATAAAAACATACAAAGATTTTAATCAATTTCGACGTAAATTAGATAAAAAATCTACCGACACTATCATCAATGTTTATTGGGGGATTCTTAATCCGGAAGAACGTGCCGATATATATTGTATAATGCGCAACAATATAAACAATTTACTAAGGCACAATTAAACCACACTAGATTACCATTATATAAATAATTATATAATGGTTTTTTTACTTCAATGTAACTTCCACAAAATCGTTGGAATATAAAACACTTTTTTTTTTTAATTCATCGGCTAATTGAATCAACACCTCCCTATTTTCATAAAGAACATCCTTTGCCTCCTGGAACGCCCTTTTTACCAAGACCAGACTCTCTTTATCTAATACCATCTTGGTATTTTCAGACAGTCCGTTTCTTAGGAATGGATTACTACTCTCTTCAATATCACCATCATGAAACACCTCCATATATTCACCCATTCCAAAATTACTAATCATGCGTTTGGATAATCGATTTGCCTGATTCAAATCTTGGGTTGCACCTAATGACACAAAATCGGCACCGTAATACACCCATTCGGCCGCTTTACCACCTAATATAACCGCCAACCTCTTTCTCAAAATATCCTTGGTATATAATCCACCCTCTCTTATTTCCGGCTTTTCAGTAAAAATAGTATATCCTCCCGCCCCATTGTAAGTTGGTTGAATAGAAACCTTTTTAAAATCGAAATATTCCGGATATTTTAGCGCCATCAATGTATGACCTATTTCATGAATAGCCACGCGTTGTTTTGTATTACTGCTCGTAGTCGCATTTCGCCTAATCAAACCCACGATTGACTTCTCATATGCATCCAATATAAACTGTTCTCTAATGACAGTTTCATTGTTTTTTGCCGTCATTATTGCCGCCTCATTCACCAAATTCTTCAATTCCGCACCGGACAGTCCACCCGCCATTTCTGCAATGCCGTCTATATCTATACTAGGTTCGATTGTCTTGGTTTTTAGATAAGATTCCAAGATCTTTTTACGAGAATCTTGGTCGGGCAACGGAATACGTATAATGCGATCAAACCTACCGGGTCTCAAAAGAGCCTTGTCCAAAATATCTTTACGATTTGTCGCCGCCATTACCACTATATCCTCATTATTGTTAAATCCATCCATCTCGTACAGTATCTGGTTTAGTGTTTGTTCACGTTCGTCATTTGCCTGATTAGCCGATGCCCCTCTCTGTCTACCAACCGCATCGATTTCGTCTATAAAAATAATACACGGTGTATTTTGTCTAGCCGTTTCGAATAACGCACGCACCTTTGCAGCACCCATACCCACAAATAACTCCACAAACTCCGAACCGGATTTCGATATAAACGTCGAATTGGTCTCTGTGGCAATCGCCTTGGCCAATAATGTTTTTCCTGTTCCGGGTGGGCCCTCTAATAAAATACCTTTTGGCATCACCGCGCCCACTCGTTGGTAAATTTCCTTATTTTCCAAATAAGAAATCACCTCTTTACATTCTTCAATGACTTCTGGACTACCAGCCCAACTCAATAATGACACATTAGGTCGATTAAATGACAACATAGCCTGGTCCTTTCCTATACCAAATGGTGTCATACCACCCGACGAATTTCCAACGTTCCGTATATTATTGAAAGACGCAAATATCGCCCATAAAATAAATATCGGCATCGCATACGATACGATTCCCAAGAAATCCGTTGCAAGTTTCTGTATATTTAACATAGTCTCCGGTGTGAAATTGGCAAAATAAATCGGTACATGACTATCCGCCGTTTTTTGAATCAATGTCGGTACCATCGCAGGGTCAATACTTGCAATATGATAATGATTGTATAATATGTCATTTTGAGGAAAAATATCATCGCCAGTAGAAGGAAACAAATAATCCGCACCAAGTTTTGGCAATGTATCAACTGTCACTACTTGCCTATAATTCGTATTCACCAATACCTTGGATATTTTATTATCGGCCAAATTGCCAATAATATCATTGAAATTATCTCTGTGCAAATACGATTGTGATCGTTGAATAATATTCAAATCCTCATTCAGCGACATTCTACTCATTATGCGTCTGGGATTTATACACATAACTCCGTTTGTTACTAAGAATATACATGATAAACACAGAAAATACATTCCTATTATATAACAATATAATACTTATTTAAACCCATTATGTGTTTATATATATGCATTCAATTCTATTTCTATTATTTTCATATGGGATATATATCAATGCGTTCAATTTCCCATTTGGACCCACAGACCATGCAAAACCTCTGCGCAATCATGCTACACCAACAATAAACAATTTTGCCCGTTTTCCAAGAATAGACGCCAACAATGTTGAAGGACATCTCACATGGTATCCAATCGGATTCCCGCATGATTTTACTAATTCACCCAAACGTACCACAATTCGCGATAAAAATTACATCGTTTGGAAACAGGGGAATGACTATTATGCATTAAAAGATGCATGTTCTCATCAAGGTGCCTCTTTTTTATCCGCCAAAACGTATTATAACAAAATAACATGTCCATACCACGGATATGACTTTAACGGAGAATGTGGCACTCTTCTGGAAATACCATGTCTACCTTTTATTCGATCCAAGATATATAACATAGAGGCATTCAAAGTTGCGCAAAAAGGGGGGATTGTATATCTCAACACAATTCCTATCGCCACTCCTGAAGAAAAAGATACCATTGATCCGTATCTCATTTTCGTCGAACCCGAATTTTTTGATAAAAGTCAGCGGGCCATCACCATTTCTGAACAATTCGAACATAATGCCAAGTTTGTATCGGTAAATAGTCTCGATATTTGTCACATCGGATTTGTCCATTCTTTTGGAAACCGCAATAATCCGAATCCAATATCTACTTCATCTGTCACAAAAATGGACGATCTACGCGAACATTATAAAATTGCATATCAATATATCGCCGGTGTCAACTCGATCGTCAATAAAATATACCAATTTACTAAGATAACAGTGGAAAATGAATATATATTACCTCATTCCACCGTTGCGCGCGTCAAATTCGGCAACATGTCAACCACCATCATTACTCATGCATTACCAATTTCGCTATTTAAAACCCGTCTATTTGTGAAAGCATATAGAAATTATGGATATTATGATTTGACCAATGAAATCCGTAATCCGTTTTATCCTTTTCTCTACATCTTAAATTATCTTGGTGATTTGTTCACCTATAATACAATGTATAATACACTCAAAGAGGATAAATTCATTGTAGATAATATAGACAAAACGAGCTATCAAGGCATGCACGGTAAGTTTAGTGTGTTATATGATCTATTCTCAAATCACTATAAAAATAACTATATGAAATTTTACGAAAGTGAATAATATTATGTCCCAGGTGTCTTCAAATTATATAAAATCACACATTTTAACTATCGTTTCATAGTTAATTAACCCATGTTTATAGCATAAATGCTGTCAAAATTAATAGTATTGCATTATTTGTAATACTAATTACATTTGTATTATTTCTAACAAACTATCGGAAATATGCACTACAAAACTCACGTGAAAATATAAAATGGGAAATAAAAATATTTATGCATATAATAATATACAAAATACTTATGTTTTGTCGTTTACTGCGATGAGTAAACCTGCCAATCGCTATCTTTGTTCCGTATGCCGATATTTAATTTATACATAAATCATATATAAATACATGATCGATATTATGTATTTATATATAAATGAATTCCTTTGCATCAGATTATGATATAGTTATTATTGGTGCCGGTATGGCCGGTCTTTATACTGCATATAAAACATTAAAGAATGCACCCGAAACACGTATATTAATTGTCGAACGCGCCGACAAAAAACATCTCGGCGGGCGCGCAAATAATGCGACATTTCAAGGCGTCACGGTAGTTACTGGTGCAGGTGTCGGGCGTTTAAATAAAGATCACCGTCTTAAACAACTTATGAGCGACTTTGGGTTTCCTATTCATACGTTCCCCGCTAAGATATCATTCCCCCCTACTCTCGACCATTGTGATGTCGAAGAGACATTTAACTTGTTGAAACGCGAATATAAATACAAATGCAAAGAAAAAGGGGAACGAATTCATTCCACATTTAAACAATTTGCAACCAACATTCTTGGTAAATCCGACTATTTAAACTTTATTACATGTGTCGGTTATACCGATTACGAAAATGAAGACGTATATGAAACACTATACAATTATGGGTTCGAAGACAACTATTCGGAATGGACTGGATTCTCGGTTCCATGGCATGCGTTGGTAAATAAAATGGCCGAATTTATTGGTCATAAAAATTTCCTATCATCTGCCACGGTCGAATCAATTGACCCATATCCATCCTCTTCTTCTTCTGACGTGTTTTCCGTGTCAATACAATCTCGAGGTAATAATTATCTATATAGTACAAATAAAGTAGTAATAGCAACGGCCGCCGATTCACTTCAAACACTCGTCCCAATAAATAAACCCCTATATCGCGAAATACACGGACAACCTTTTCTGCGTATTTACGGCAAATTTGCAAAATCGTCGATCCCCATATTGAAAACCCATATCCATGGCATGACGGCTATTCCGGGCCCTTTACAGAAAATTATTCCGATTGACGCGGACAAAGGCATCTATATGATTTCTTATAGTGATAATAAACACGCGATCTTTATGAGACGTCTCTTGGAAAATACACCTAAAAATAGAGATAATATTAGTCGTTTATTGGAAGAAGGACTTGGAATACCAAATGGTTCACTTGCATTACTCACCATGACCGATTTTTATTGGGATATAGGAACCCATTATTACGAACCATTACACCCACCATTTAAAACGCGTCAAACATTTATTCGAAAAATACAGAACCCTTTACCCAACCTGTATGTCGTCGGTGAGGCGGTTTCCCTACACCAAGGTTGGGTAGAAGGCGCATTAGAAAGTGTCGACAAAATAGCGCAGAATTTATAATATTACAAATCTAAATATAATGATAAATATGTAATTTTGTAAAACGGTTGTAAATTACAAAGTAGATTTGTAATTACAAATTGTATTTTTTGTAATAATATCGGTTTTTGTGAATAGAATATTGCAACTATAGTTACTATTGTAAAAATAATAACTGTAAACTGCAGCAAGAAATGAGTTTAGACTAATAAAAATATACATGTTTATAATATATAATGACAGAGAATATTGTCATACCTACTGGTTATAACGGCAATATTACGCTATCTTGTCCCGCCGGTCCAATTGGTCCAATGGGGCCAACGGGTTCAATGGCACAATCCTTTATAAATAGCTATAGTATCACCGATCAAAAAATACTCTCCGGCCAAGCCGTGGTATTTGACACAGATGCCGGCGTATACGGCAATTGTGCCCACAATCCAAATACATCCGAAATATGGGTTTGGACACCTGGGTACTATTATATTACTACCACAATTTCTTCTCTGGAGGCTAGTCAATTCTCTATAACAAAAAATGATGTGGTTTTGCCAGGAAGTACTGTAGGTTCCGTACATTCAAGCAAGCAATCGCATTCGTCCATTGTTCAAATACTTCCAGAGGATATTTCAATTCAATCCTCCTTTGCGACCGCATGTAAATTGCAAATTATAAATAATACCACATATATACCTGCGGTTACTATATACGGTGCATCTAGTTCGGGTTATTCTACCCCCCAAATTACGGCCAACATTAATGTTATATTACTTTGTAGCACCCAGATATAATATGGTAGAAATACAATAATTTATATTACATAAAGTAATATAAATTGACTATGGACAACTATGTTGATTCTCTTGGTCCAGGTGGTCCGGTTGGTCCTGGGGATCCGTTAAAACCAGGATCGCCAGCGGGACCACGCATACCCTGAGGTCCTGTAAATCCCGGAGGTCCTTGCAAACCTTGTTCTCCTGCAAGTCCCGGAGTTCCGGCAAACCCAGTATCTCCGGTAGGTCCAGTATCTCCGGTAGGTCCAGTATCTCCGGTAGGTCCCATTGGTCCAGTGAGACCATCTTTACCATCTTCACCTTTTGGTCCCGGTGGTCCAGGTGGTCCGCGGATTACTCTTATTTTATATTTTGATTTGGAAGATAACGACGAATGCGACGAAGGAGATGTTGAACGTGACCTAGAATCGGGTGAATGATGAGATATTGCCTCGTTATTTGTATTTAAAACGACGTCAACTGGATCATTTAGTTGCCCCCGGGACCCTCAATGGTGATGTCTTCCCGGAGACCGGGACCGGGATCGGCGTCCACCATAACCGCCAAAGGCATTGGTAAATTCCAAGATCTTTAAAAGATTGTTGTCCTCTTTGGAAACAACCAAATTATCACGAAGGCGATCGCGATCAATTAGGTCAATCTTCTCTTTAACTGCACAGCAGCATTCACCAACCTTGTCCATGATGACACCCTGAGTTTTGAGTGCCTCATATTTAGCCTCGGCCAATTGTGCCGAAATAAGGGCGGTTGATTTCTGTTGTTCCAATTGGTTGATGGCGAAATTCTGGGAAGCCTGGTACGCGAGACCTTCCTTCACTTTCTGCAGCTCCAACTGGTTCATGGCGAAATGACCATCGGATTTACTCGATAGATATTCCTTGATTTTCTGGTTTTCTAGAAGACCCACCTGGAAATTATTAGACGCCTGGGCGGCTAATCCCTCCTTGACCTTTTGCATCTCCAATTGGTTTACTGCAAACTGACTAGATGATTGAGATGCTAGATCTGCCTTGACCTTTTGTACCTCCAACTGGTTAATGGCGAATTGACTATCACTCTTGGCAGATAGGTATTCCTTCACCTTTTGTTGTTCTAAAAGAAGGGATGCATAGTGATTAGTTCCCTCAAGTGTGCCTAAGGCAACTGCCTTTTGTTGTTCCAAAAGGATCGATGCGTATTGGGCGGAATTTTGTGCAGACAAGTCAGCCTTTGCCTTTAACGATTCGACTAACGACTCTTTGAATCCTTGCGACTGTTGAACTCTTCCCTCCCAAGCACTAGCCTGCACTGAATTCAAGATGGCGTTTGATGAACCAGTAGTAACTGCGACAATTTCGTTAGTTCCACGATTGACATCATTTAATATAGCATGTCTCACGTCGGACATTTTCGCATCGGATGCACCGGAACTGGTTATTGTTGATAATCTTGTCTCACCGGCATTTCTCTCGATAGATGCCAATAGACCCGCGTATGAGGTCTGGGTGGCATTAATTGCATTTGCTCCGTTTCTTTCAACGGATACCGAAATATCACGTCCAGAATCGGCCGCCGCCTGACGACTAGCGGCATCCGCAGTCACTGTAGTCATACGGTTCTCAGCGGCAACTCGTTCAATTGCGGTCATAATATTGCCACCGTTTCTCTCAGTGGCAGACTGGCCCTGTGTGGCATTGTGATCCACTGCGCGCATAATATCACGGGCAGTATCAGCGGCAGCCTGGCGACTGGCCGCATCTGCCGTAACCGTCGTCATGCGGTTCTCGGCGGCAACGCGTTCAACTGCGTTCTGAGTAATACCAGACGTTCTTTCGATCAAATTCGAGTTGACAAGGTTTCCTCGTTCAACGGCATCACGTAGACCAAGCGTCGCCTGGTTAATATCACGAGAAACACCATTAACATCTGCGGTCAATTCACGGGTGGTACTGTTAATTGCGGCCAGTAAGGTAGGATCATTGTTATCATATCCATATCCATGGTTATGCGAAACACCAGGATAAAAGTTTTGCCATTGTTGGAAAGGCGGGGGTTGAATAGTAGTCGGTAGTGATGTCGGGACTGACATTATATACTATCCAACCACATTTTATTTTACCAAAATTTTACTTTTTTCCTAAACCAAATGACTGCATAATAGCAGCAAATACAATTATTAAAACTGTAAATACAAATTCACAATATTTACAATTATACTTATGTGACTAATATTGTAATTTAATAGACCCCCCACACACCATAAATGCAGTGGTTTATATTATTTAGCAAAACTAACAAAACTAAATAGTAATACATTATATATGAAACGTCCCTCTAATTTCACTCAACTTGCCCATGAAAATTATATTCTAAAAATCAAATACAATGAATTACTAAACAGTTATCTACTTTTATTGTCACAATACAACGATCTTGTCAAAGACGATACTTCAGATAATCACCCCGACCACATAAAAACCATTAATATGCTACAACAAAAGAATGCCGATTTAAACCGTCAATTACTGGAAAATCATAAACATACAATTCAATCCGAGAAATATAAAAATATACATGTATACACCGATTCAAATACACACTCTTTATAGCCAGTTTACGAAAGATTTATTATTTTTTATAACTATTTAAAATATTCGTTTAGTTATATATATATATTTATTTTGTAATAATATACAGAGTAAATGACAACGCTCACTATAACACATCCAAAAATCTGCCAATTTTATATTGATAATCCCAATGTTAGTCTTGAAATGATCAATCTATTTTTCATCGATCTATTCGAAAATGTTAGTTATGCTTCTCGTAACTCATCTGCTACTAACGATACCCGTGAATTTATGACCGAAATAAAAAAAACGGTCACTTCATTGAAAGATGACATTTTTTCAATGAATAATCATCGATTTGAGACCGCCATGACAAATATCCAACGCGACTATATCGCCGAATTGCATACCTTAATAAATGTGGATAATTACGATAAACTAGCGTCTTTTTTGGATAAACAAAATACACAATTGTTCGATAAAACCACCAACGCAATGTTCGAGATTCTTCCTAAGAACAATCTCACATTAATGACTCATTTCAATAATCATTTGGCCGATTTTTATGCCAAGATTCGCCAAGACACAGATCAACTTCTGCAAATTGCAGACAAAGATTCAATACGAGAATTCATCCAAAACTTTGAATTAAAATCTTCTATTATGATAAATAGTTTACAACAACCCATATGTTCATTTATTCTTGCCAGCGAAAATCGTATAAATCAACATATTGCCTCTATAAATGAAGAACACATGAAAGAACTTGTCACCATTCACCAGAAAAACCAAGAAAAAATCACAAACGATATAGGTGACTTTTTGAATTTGATACGCACCCCTGTTGAGACAATATCTGCAAAATGCAATACAACTATGTTAGGTGTCTTGACCAAAATATATAATAGCGCCGAAATTTCAATGGGAGATACATCATCGGCAATTATAACCCTAAAACGCATGCGTAAACAACCAATCTTCGTAAAATCCGTGGAAACCGAAGAAAATGTCTCGGTCGATGATGTGAATCAATTTATTTCACTCATTGAAGATAAAAATGTATGCGGTATCATGTTATCCCAAAAAAGCGGGATCTCAAATAAAAAGGATTTCCACATAGAAATATACAACAATTGCAACATTGTCGTCTTTATACATAATGCCGACTATTCTTCGCATAAAATCGAATCGGCAGTCAATATCATCGACAATTTATATACAAAAATACGTCAATTTTTGGTAAACCATTCCGCAATTGGATCATCCGATTTTCATATACCAAAGGAATTAATGGACACAATCAACCAAGAATACCAAACCTTTATGTCGCAAAAGAACGCATTGATAGAACTATTGAAAGAAAATCAAAAACGCGTCATGACTCAACTCGACGAACTCCGTTTCCCACAGTTGGACAAATTCTTAGCTACTAAATATTGCGCGCCTATACAAAAACCCGGACTGAAATGCGATATTTGTAAGAGTTTCACTGGAAATAATTTGAAGGCATTAGCCGCCCATAAACGCGGATGTATACGTAAAAATGTTACAACAAATATCAATACGAGCGTGGCAACCGTCTCTATTTTAAGTGCATAAAACAAATCAGCAAAATAATATAAAAATATTTTCCATATTATATGGAAAAAGGATTCGTGCGTTTACACAAAGGTCATGTGGGAAGTCTCAAATACGTCATCTTCTAATTTATAAACTATTCGCATATTATTCGATAAATAAAAATCAGCAAATCAATACCGAAAAGACGTAAAGGGATTATACCTAATTACACCGACCAAAAAGAAAAATGAGACAATCTGAATATGATGAAATTTGGTAGAGACCAAAATTTATTTTCTATTTTTGTAAAAGAAAATAAATTATACCATTTTTCGCCCGTATCCGAACCATAGTGCGATCGAAATGGCACTTCCCAGAACGAATCCATTACCTGCACTATTGGCAGACTTTTCGACTAAATAATAAAATCCCAAAGGAAATATCAAATAGGATAACAAAATATAAAAGGCCATTATACCTACAAATGTTTGGAGTTTTTTATCCATTATATAATATACCCTTATTTTTATTACACTGGTCATATTTCTTTGTAAAATACAATATAAATAGTTTTGGATACAACACTATAATGGACGGGTCGGGGAATAATCTTGAAGTTTTAATTGCCAAACTCGAAAAAGAGGGCGAAGATAAATTGAATAAACTTAAAGAAACCAGGAAACTCACTATAGAATCATTAACAAATCTTATGCAAACGGGTGAACAAGAATTCATTCAAAAAATGGGACGACCTATGACTTATAGTGAAATGCGTGCGATTTATGGCTAATCGCATTTCTAACATTTCAAATTAAATAAGGATAATTTAGACTTTAATGCCGCAGTAGCAGTATTGAGCGCAGTCGTCTGAGATTTTAGTTGTGTATTGGCATCTTGAATAAATTGAATATCGGGATCGTTCACCATTGCAATACTCACACCATTTTCACAAAGAACATTCCAGCTATTAATCGTATCTACTGATTTGGCGATCATTGCCTTTTCTACCACACTTAGGTCCGCGTCAGTGAGTAATACACTCGAGGGGTCGACAAAATACTGTATATGCTCCACCGCGCAATTAATTTCTTTCATTACGCCTTTAATAATAACTGCCGCGTCATGTGTCGATTTCGGTATTTGAACTTGAGATGTCGCAAATACAACCTCTTTGAACTGTTTGAATATTTTGGATAGGTTCACTATTTTAGATAGCGCAGTGACAATTGATTTTAAAAAGGTCACGTCGGTAATAATATTGACATTTTGTAACTTAATAATAAAACCATTGAATAAATTACTTAGATCATCCGCCGCAGATGCAAATTCATTGAATCCTTGTACATCCACATTTAAATCCATCTGTTTTGCCTCGTTTGCGATTTGACTTGCCGCCTTAAAAAGTTCGGTATAATCGTCGATTGTTCCTTTACCATGGAAATCCGAACACTTTATTTCATCTGCATAAAACTGAATCTGGTGCATTAAATTCGCTACATCGGATCCACTTATATCCTCATCATTGTACGTGATGAACGTCTCGGTCAAATTTTCTGTTATCTGAATATTAAAGGACGGATCTGTCGTATTAAACGTCGTATTTATTACAAATGATCCATCGACAGTAAACCCATCTTGGGTAACAATGTGATATCCCGATCCATCAATCACGGTAATAGAACTAATATCTGTAATATGAATGGGCGCCAAAGATACATCATCCACGCACGATGCATCGTATGCCGAAAAAAAAGTATTATTTGATATATCAGTTAATATAGTGTAATTAATCGATGCATCTACCAAAATAGATGATATATCATATATGTGTCCCGAACCATCATGATGATTATGGGAATCGGCCTCTGTCCTTTTGTCTGCACCGCGGTTATCAGAAGAGTCAGTATCACTCATATACATTTATGCTACACTTTGTTTTTTACAAAAAAAACTATTTGTTAAACGCATATATCGTAACAAATATGTGTTTACTATTTTACATTTATTAACATACCATTACAATTGTGTTTAGCAACTGCACAAATTGAACGTCAATAAATTCAGTATAACATTACCAGTAGACGCCGTAATAGAAATATATCGATATGGTACGGCCCCATATAAATAGATATCGCCTGTATTCGTTAGATCCGTCGTATTATAAGATGGGATAACTATCTCTTTCGATGCATTTGCATCTGTATTGTCGATTGTATTTGTATAACTATACAACAATTGGGTTCCAATCACACCTCCTATATTCGTTCCAAATATTTTGAATCCTTCGCCCACTTGAATACTACCTATCTTTATTGTGGGATCCGCACATTTGATACTTTTGGCACGATTAAAATCGCCCAAATCGATTTGTGCATAATGAAACGCGTCTATTTCATTATTTCCACCAATATCCGATACAAATCCTATACCGTTTTCATAATCCGGACTCTCACCGGTTCTTACATATAAATTGGACGGTAAATTTGCCATATCATAACCATATACAACAAAACTGCATTGATTTGGTATTTGGTAGACGAGTTTTGGACCATATGCTCCGCCACTGATATCATGTGATACAAATGTATTTATGTATTGAATGCAACTACAATCCGATACACCTGCAGGTCCAGCGGGTCCGGTCGGACCTATGGGTCCAGTTGATCCACTTCCATCATCACCTTTCTTACCACTCGGTCCGATAGGACCAGTCGGACCCGTTGATCCATC
>Ga0114959_10002631_pt1 | contig 14526 bp, 17 predicted proteins | sample C_130625_EF_Meta_FD_87317 | JGI IMG/M metagenome (GOLD analysis project Ga0114959, IMG submission 87317) | Freshwater microbial communities from Lake Croche, Canada to study carbon cycling - C_130625_EF_MetaG | ecosystem: Environmental > Aquatic > Freshwater > Lake | place: Lake Croche, Canada...
GTACTAACTGGCGTTGTTAGGGTTGATTGATGAGCTTAGGAGCAAAACGATCAATCAAGGAAACAAATAGTTTTTCCGCCTCATCGAAAGTCTTGAATTCAACACCACCCTTTGAAAGACCAATTTCCTCATCTTTTTCAAGATGCTCTCTTAGTTCTGAAATATGAACAAAGTTATCAACAGCAGTTTCAGGGGCGAAAACTTGGTAGCGAACAGTATCAACATCCCTGTCGTGATAGATGATGCTAATTAAAGCAAAAACATCATCTTTTAACCGATACGATATATACCTATCAAAAGCAACTAACCCATTTTTTTGGGCTCCACCAGTCTTAGCACCGCCAGCTTTAGATAACAAAGAGTGTGCTTTAAAGCGTTTGGTACCCTCTGATAACTTTTTGGCTGTTGTTGGAGATAGGTCATATATGTCTAGCAAGCGACGACCCAATTTCTCCATCTTGTTACAAACTTCTTTTTCTAGCTTTCTAACCAAGCTTGATTTAACTGGTTTAGGCGGAGGTGGGGGTGGACGCTTTTCTAGTTCAGAATTGACGAGATCAAGTAAATCAAACACTTGGTTTCTTGTAGCCTTCTCCTTCATATCAACTAGCTGTGAGTATGAAAAAGCAATTACTTGCTCAGGAGTGTAAGGATTCTTAAATTTACCCATTGATTTAAAAAATATTGATAAAGAATAAGATAACAATAACCGAAAAAATACTTAATTAGAATAGTGGTAATGGCTTTAAGAAAAATAACTAAATCTGACCCAAATAAGACCCTTCACATTTATACGAGGGTATCTACTGCTGCTCAAGCAGATAAAGGGACTTCACTTGATACCCAACTTCAATGGGGTATTAAAAGATCAAAACAGCTTAAGTTCGGTTACAAACATTGGGATGAAGGTGGGAAGAGTTCACACCACGAAGACATACAGGGTCGCCCAGTTTTATTTGAGCTTTTTCAGGGAATAAAGGCTGGAGATATAAAACACTTATGGATATACGATCAGTCAAGACTATCGAGAAATGATCAGGTAGCCTCGCTGTTCCGTTACGAATGTAATAAACAAGGTGTGACACTTTATACAAAAGATGGTCAATTAGATTTGTCAAACCCATCAGATATGTTTTTAAAGCAAATCTTTGATGCTGTTGCTGGATTGGATAATGCTACTAGAGCAGAAAGAACTCGATTAGGAAAATTGAATCGAGTAGCTCAAGGATTTTGGAGTGGAGGTCCACCACCTTTTGGATATAAGTTGGTAGCTAAAAAATTAGTACTAGAAAAAAGTGAATCAGCTTGGGTCAAAAAGATATTCACTATGTCTGTAAAAGGCGTAAGCACGGTAGAGATCAAAAAAACTCTTGATTCAAAAGGTGTTATTCCAAGAAGAGGTAAGGGGCTCTGGACTTTAGGCTCAATACAAGCTTTATTGAAGAACACACACTACAAAGGTTCGTACAGCTACCAAGATAAGAAAAGTAAAAAGAAAATAGAAATTAAATGTCCAGCTATTGTTGATGAAACTACTTGGACGGCTGTTCAAAAAATTAAGACTAGAAAGACAAGTCGTGTATCTCAGCAAAACAGAACAAGCCACTTTTACTTGCTAAGAGATTTAATGGTTTGTGGACATTGTGGGCGATTTATGTCGGGTAGAAGGAATGTCAATAAAAATGAAGCCCTTTATTACTGTCCAAACAAAGAGCGAAACTGGGTTAATGATGGCGGAACAAAAACCCCTTGGAAAAGAGGCGAGGGTTGTGGAATGGAGAGGTCACTTAATATTCCCGAAACAGACCAGCTAGTGTTTCAAACTGTGACAGATATTCACAAAGAATCAAGTACGCTCAAAGAAGAGGTTAAGTGGAAGATTCTTAAAGAAAACAATGCTCCTTTAGCTAAAACTGAGGAAGACATAAAGTTGCTAGAGAGAAATCTAAAAAAACAAGAAAAAGAATTGGATAACGCTAAGCAAGCACAAGCCGATTTAGTGCTCAGCCATCACTCAGGCGAAATTAAGACTGACATCTATAAAAGAGCGTTTCAGAACTCTAAAGATAGAGTTAACGAGCTAGAGGTATTAATAGCCAATACACAGCTTCAACTCAAAGGTAATGTAGATAACAAAAAGTGGGTTGATTGGGTGAAGCTATACGGTCAACAGATTACCAATAAAAGAGAGCTTTCGGATGAAGAAAAGAAGGCTTATTTGGCTGGATTGATAGAGACGATTTCAGTTAAATACATCAAGGCTAAAAACGAACACGAGCTAACAATTCAATTTAATCTACCGATTGTTAAGGACTCGGTAAAATGGAATGACCCTGAAAATAGGCGAAAAGGTTACAAGGTGATTAAAGGTAAAAGAACGACTACGCTTCAGGTCAAAAAAAAAGATCCACGCTGGACAAAGGTGACCCCCGAACGGAACAACTCCGTTACGGTGGAGTAATTCCGTTAGGGGGTAGTCTAACTACAAGGCTTATAGTCCGATTTAGGGTTGTTTTAAGAACTAAATCGTTGATGATTGGGGCTTATTCAGATTATCAAATTGAGCTATCAAATAAAGTCCTTTATTTGAGGGACTCTCTTAAGCTGACTTACAAGTCGATAGCAGAGTTTTTAATTGATGAGGGGTATAAGTCGCCCCGAGGTTGTGATCTCAGCTCTGAGAGCGTATTTTCAATCTACAAGAAGCGAAAAATACGAGACGCTAGATTACTGGCTCCGCCACAAATAAGGCTGGAAAACATTAGGATTATTGATTAGGCTTCACCATCCCTTGACAGTAGGAGCTTGAGGAACCTGTCTTGGAGCGTTTAAGGTTGTATTTGGTGTGGTTTGAATAGGAGCCGTAGTCGTCCCTTGGTATTGACCTTGAGGACTGTAAAAGTTGGTTTGTCCGTTATCAGTTTGGAATGACTGAGTATTTTGACCAGTGGCGTTGTAAATATTCGTTACGCCTGATGGACTTGTTTGCGAGTAGCCCTTGTATTCCCCATTAGGTCCATAAATGGCTTGGGCGTAAAGGTTGGTAGAGATAAAAAATAAAACCAATGAATATTTCATCAGACCCCCAATAATTGTTAATATGATCTTAAATCAGATATCAATTTAATGGTGGGTAATTGCTAACCTCAAAACAAATTCAATCTATTTTGAAGAATAGAGATGTAAAAAATGATCTTCTCGCAAATAGCGATTTTAAAGAAGAGCAGTTGGAAAACTTTAGCTCTATCGGCGAGCTCGAACTAAAAAAACTAATTCAAATACTCGAGCAAGAACACGCTTTTTATAGCGAAACAGTCATCTCTTATCCCCCACAATGGGAGATATATCCTGATCCAATTCAAATAAAGTCTTTGGAGGGCGTCTTCGGTGTATATGTTGAAGGCGATACAGAGGTAAATTATTTTGATTCGGAAGAAGAGGCTAAGAGGTACGGCGACTCTCGTATTGAGGAGTTCTTCGATAAAGATGGCGAGCTGGGCGAATGACGGTCTACAAACAACCAAAGCTAAATGGACATAAGATCTTATACAAGGGTCGACGCTTTATCGCTTTTGAAATAAGCGATAAATTTCCTTTCGAGACGTTTGAAGAGAGATATAAGTTCGCTATATTTGATGGGCTTTACGACGCCACTTTGGCTGTTGGGGTTATTAATCCAAATGGAACATATCAGGGCGAATTAGCTTTCTCAATTGTTGAAATAACGATACCTCCCTGTAAATCTCTAAGAGAGTTTCTTGATCTTGCTATTAAGGAGCAAGAGGCTTACTTTAAAACTTGTGGAGGTTGACATTAGGGACATAAGTTTTGACGGTAATAATCCAAATAAAGGAAAGATTAAAACCGAAGAGGAAATGAAGCGGTGGATAGATGAACACGAATTACCTGTTGAAATAACCCCCGAATACTTCAATCACCTTACAACCTTAAATGATCGAGAGCTTCAGGAAGAAGCCGATTATTGGGATAGGTTCTATACGGCTAGACATTACGGAAAATACCAGTCGAGGACAACTCCAAAAGAACTAGAAGAACAAATTATTAAAAAGAAAGAACAGACTAGAGCCTATTGGATTAATAGAGCCAATAAGCTATTGATAAAGATATTGCTCGGGCTTATTGGACTCTGGAGCTTAGCTCAGTTGATAGTCTTCTTAGATAAACGAATAGGCTGAATTTTCGCCGAGAGCGATCACTACCCTAGATGTTAATAACTACAACAGCTTGTTTACTGTTAGGGCTCTGGGAAATAGTATATTCCTTGGTATTCGATTGCTTCAGGGTTTCTATCAACTTTTCCTTGCTGATAAACATACCTGACTTCTGGGCTTCCTTGATCAGTTGATTTGACATACTTCGATTCCTTTTTCTTTTTAGGGTTCTTGGTTTCTTCTTTAAGCCATTCTTTAAAACTAAGCATCAAAACATCTCCTTTCGAGCCTTCTGAAAATTCTCGGAATTATTAAAGTGCTCGTTGAAAAACTTCTTTAAACAGTACCTAATCACCTCAGAACGGTTGTATCCCAGCCTTTCACATAAACCATCAAACTTATTGATAAATTCATTAGTAGTTCGTATTCCTAACATTTGATTCCTACCGACCTTGTTGTTCACTGAAAACCTCCTTTTTAGTGTTTTTTATATTTAGTCATTTTTTTACGTTAGCAAAACGAGAGGTCATTTATGTCCTTCCCCTTGTTCATATAGTTAACCCAAGAAAAAGCCTCATCTAGTCTTAGCGGCTCAATCTTGTAAGTTGAAACTGTTGAAATTGATCGAAGGTCTTTTGAAAGCCGTTTATCAAGCTCATTGGACTGATAGTTATAGAGGCGATTGGCTAATGAAGCCTGAATAGCTATCAAGCCGTGTATATGATGAGGTGAATTAGAGCTAGGAATGGGCTTAAAGAAGCTACCTTGTTCATACTCATATTGGGCGTAAGCGATAGGTAAAACCGAGTTCCATTTTGAACTAGATCTACTAAGTCTTTTCTTGATCTTGACTAGTACTCTTTTTCGATACTCATACAGAGTTCTTAAGCTCATCCCGTTGCTAGTCTCGTAAGGTATTAGATCTTTAAAAGTAACGGTAGTAGTAAAACAAGACCACTCAATAGAGTTAGTTACCCACTCTAATTCCTTGTAATTGAGACTCTTTTGTTGATTATTAGACTTGGTAACTATCTCTTGACCATATCTTCTGTTGTATTCGGTATTGGGTAAGTCTTCAATTTTTCTTATAAACATAGTTCAGCTTTCGATGGGTGTAATGGGGCTTATCACTAAAAAGGTCAATAAAAAAAAAGAGTCACAAACAAGGCGACTATCACAGAGTTCACGGAGGAGTGAGACCACGCTTAGCGTTCGTAAAACTATTTAGTCAAAAAAAGACCTCCCAAAGGAGGTCTCATAAAATATATTTTTTTAATTAAATAGTGTTTTCAACTGCTACAAAATAGGTAGCCTTTTTCTTCTTACAAGCAAACTTAGATAACTTCTTGGTAGAAAAATAAACCATATAGTCGTCTTTAAGAAGGCTAAGCTTTTCAAGATTAATCATAAATTTAAAGACCTGAGGTGAATCCCCAATTCTTACCCTTAAGACATTGTTTGCTAAGGTTCTAGATTCCTGAACTTGAGCAATGATTTCCTGACCGTTACCTTCGAAAACAAGATAGTTAAAAGATGAAGATTTAGTCTTCGTCTTACTGGCTTTGTGATCGGTCTTATTCATCACTTTGTAATACTTAATAATCTGCTCAAATTTTTCTGAGCTTAGTTCAAAAGAATACTCATATTCAGGTTGGACTAAAGGTCGCTCAGGAACCTTTAATAGCGACTTATCAGTAAAGGCGAAGATCATTTCTGAATCTTGACCAATAATTGATAGGCTATTTTCAGCAAAGGTAATGGAAGGCTCCTTAAGGGAGTTCATCCCGTTAACTACTTTAGATAAGTCGTAAATTCCAGCCTCAATTGGAATTTCATTGTCAAAAACTACTTCAGCCATTCTTGATTTACTTTCATCAAAGGTACGCTGAATAGTTCCTTTGTTAAATAGAAAGTTTTTGTTAATGACAGACAAATTTTCAAGCAATTCAGTTGTTTGTTTGGTGATTTTCATAATTAAGTTCCTTAGTTCATTAGTTCAAGTTGAAGTGTTTTAACCATCCGTCGTAAGTCAGGAAAGGTCTTTTGGATAACGCTATTAATAAGGCTTTTATCGGGATTGGTATACCCCTCAGCCTCACATATAAAACAGAGACGCTCGGCTATTACCTGAATCATTTCCTCCGAATAGGTCATATCAAAACTTATGGGAATAAATCTTGATCTGACTGCTTCAGATAAACAGTTAGGATCATTAGCCGTTAGAACAAAGTCGTTATAAAGTGACAGTTCCTCTGATACGCCTCTGATTGCTGCTTGAGCGTCTAGTGATAAGTTATCTGCTTCGTCTAGTAAGAGTAGTCTTCGACCACCAGTTACCATTCCTGAAGCAAATTCACTTTCAATCCATCGGATAGTGTCTATTGAATTGTTTGTAGAGCAATTAATAAACACCGTATTTTCAGGATTGATCAACTTAGCAACAGTTGTCTTTCCACACCCAGGACGCCCATAAAAAAGAAGAGAAATACCCCCTCTTTGATTTACAACTTGATTCAGTTTGTTTTTCAAGCCCGAAGACAAGATCACATCCTGAATAGTTGATGGTCTATGTCGCTGACCCCAATCGAGTTCTCTCATATTCATCTCCTTAAGCAGCAATAGCCATTGGGGGCTTAATAGCTTCAAAAAGATCAGGGGACATATCTACCTTCACATCGAGTGCTTTAAGACTGTCAATGATTGATTGAATATGAGACTTACGACTAAGGTCATTGAGTTGACCAACATCACACAAAAAACGAAGACCATTAAGAGTTCCAGATGGAACCTCAGTCTTTGTTTCGGTGCTGATCTTTTCCTCAACAGGGTTATCTGATTGAGGTTTTAAAAGGGCTTCAATTTGAGACCCTAAAACATTTTGATGAATTAACCCCTGTTTAATGAACTCTGCTAATTGCTCATTGGTCAATCGAGCAATTTGGTAAAGCGTTGTCCAGTTATTGGGAAGGTATTGAGCCTGAGTCTTTAGAGCCAGATAGGATTTACCTATCTGAGCTAGCTTCTTAATAGAGCTGGACTTAGGTTTAAATCCAATCCTGTCACAGAAGCTTTCAAAGTCTTTAGGGTTCTCTTTGCTCTTACTTTTCGTTTCACAGACAACCCGACCCATTTCTAGGATGTTTTCTGCTGTTTTTCGGGCGTAAGCCTTAAATTCAGCAACGGAGCTATCTACGAAAGAAACGGATAATTCATTTGTTAAACTGTTAACATCTAAGCTATTCATATAAAACCTTTCAAATTAAAATATTAGTAAAATGATCAAATTAAGGTGTTTAAATGTACTTAACTGATACCTCTAGTTTAAAGAAAAGGGCTATTAAAGTAGACTCTAGAATTAATTAGAATATTTAAACTGTTAACATTTTTATGAAAAATATTAGAAAAGAACCCCCAAGACACTTTCCGTATCAACACCCAACTTTTGGGACTGATAAAAAGCCAAAAGCTTCTTTTTATTGGAAGGAGACGGTTTATTACTATTGGTGGGAATACTTGAGGCGAAACAAGGAATATCTAAAAACCTGTGAAAGCAATGGAACGGGAAAGCACGCTGATCTATATAAAGATTTTGGTGATGTGAGGGGCTCAGACTTTAAGGTTTGGTGGAATCAGGGAAGTAGGGGTGCTTTGCTATTCTCAAATCCAGTAACCGAAGACCAAGTTACGGAATTGAATAATGGTGAAAAAGCTTTAGTCGATGAAGATAGGTTAGTAATTAGCATTCCGCTTAATCTTCCTCAAAAATTTCTAATTCAAAAAATCAGGAAGTTGATAGAGGCGAAGCATAAAGGCGACAAAGGAAGACAGTACGCCAAGGTAAGTAAGGCTAAGTATCGCTTTAAGGGTCAACCAAATATCAAAGCTTTAAAACTGGGATTGGAAGTTTATGACCAAATTAGAGCGAATCCAAATAAGAAACTTTGGGAAATAGGAATGACGTTACCCCAGTTCCATTTGGAACTCGAGGAGTATCAAAAAGGTATTGAGCCCGAATTTACTCAAAGAAGGGTAATGTCATCTACGGTAAGTAGATATGAAAAAAGAGTTAGAGACTCTATTGAAAAGGTTGGGTTTGGTATCTTCCCTTAGCTAGACTTTTTATCTTTATAGTTAGTGAATAGCTTTAAGGCGTGAGCAAAGCTTTTTGACTTTCCTTTCATAATCCCATCCACATAGCTTCCCAAAAGATCATCAAATTCTTTTTCTGGAATAAAAATAAAATCGAATTTTGTTTCAGTTTGCTCAGTATTTATATCTTCACACCAAGCCTTGAGACGATTCATCTTGAGCAGAACATCAACATCAGTTAGTCCTTTGGTTTCACCAATTACGATAGTCCCATCTTTCATTTTAATAATGAAGTCAGGATAGTAGTCACGGATCTTACCTTCAGAATCAACGTAATCTAATTTAAAGTTTATTCGTTGATATAGCTTAGCAAATGAAATTACATCATCACATTCATCTAGGAAGTTAGAAAATCTTAGCTCTAAATGACTATCACCGACAATTCTATTAAAAATACATTTTTTAGAAACAACATATTCTTGATCATTTACTGGAAATGCTCTTGTTTCTTTAAGCTTAATAGTGTCAATAACTTTAGCACTTCCACTATCCTCGATTGTTAAATTGTTGATTCCAGTCTTAAAGGATTCAATTGTTAGGGTAGTAGCATCCCCTTCACTTAGATTCCTCATCGTCACTCTTTCGTCAAGATCGACTGGTTTATCAAATAAATGAGACTTAATAAATTCTTTAAGTTTTTCGTATAAGACGTCATAACCACCAACCAATCGGAGATCGTTCATTATTTTCATAGCGAACCAGCCGATTGCTTGTGTACTGTCTATATCTCCAACAGTTGGTAATTCTGTAGTGTGACTGACTTCACCAGTAGTAATCTCTTTAAATACAATTTGACGTAATTCTTCCTCGGTGTAAGTCTTAAAGCTAATTTTTCGATTAGTCAATTTAGAAACATCTAACGACTCAAGTCGTTTGTAGTTTCTATTAAATCTCCTAGAAAGCTTTGGAATTTGAATATCTAACTCATCAATATTCTTTTTTTCGCTCCTATCGACTTCGATTACCAAAGGAGCAACTGCTTTAGATTCTGCTCCCATAGAACGACGTTCTAACTCAACACCTTCTCGCTCAATGCTTTCAACGAAATCCATAAATGCTTTCGTTCCAAGAACTGAAACCTTCTCAACCAAATCATCACGCCCTCGATACATTCTCCTTAGACCACGTCCCAAAGTCTGCTCTGGAAGAATTTTTGAATCAGTGGTAAACGAGCGAAGACCTACGATGGTTGTTACGTTTTGAACATCCCATCCTTCTTTGAGCATTAATACTGAAACAACTACTTTGTATGGGCTTTCCCAGCTATCAATAGCATTTGCTTGTTTTCTTAAAAGATCTAGCTCGTCCTTAGCTTTACCGCTACTTGCTTCGCTGATATCCCCTGTTTTATTGGTGTGGATAACTAAAACTGCTCCACGGAGGTCGGTGTAGTTTTGTTCAAGCCATTCTTTGACCTCATCACAGTTTTTTGTGTCATCAGTCATTACAAATAGAACTGCTTTTCGATCAAGCTTCTTGTGATCTTCTGAGGACTTTTTCCATTCTTCAACGCCTAATCTAAGAAAGTCCGAATATCGTTCAGTAAATTTAGAAGACTGTTTTTCTTCAAGGCGAGCTCGACTAGGTCCGTCAGGAACAACAGGTTTTTTAACAACATTTTGCGTTATCGCTTCTACTAGTGGATAGTCACTAATAGTTTGTACGAATATTCCACCGTTAGTATGTTTCGGTGTAGCCGTTACATCTATTTGTAAGGCTAACCTCGAGCCTTTTTGCTTAAGACGATTATGAATATCTCTTATTGAGGTAAACCACGCCAATTTGGAATCGTGAACGTGGTGAGCTTCATCGTTAATTACTACTAACTCATCTATGTCTCTAACAATATCTTCTAACCCTACTTGACCACTTTGATTTGATTTTGCTTTTGATCCCAAAAAGTAATCCATAAGATCATCATCTTCTAGACTTGGATTCTTATCCTTCGATTCATAAACACGATGAATATTCGTTAAGAAAATATTTCCTGTGGGGTTTATTAAGCGAACATCGTCCTGAATATGTAATTTCAATTGAAAGTCACGAGCCCAATCTCGACCTTCATAACCGTTAGGAGGTAGGACTGGATCTGTGAAAAATATTTTTAATCCGTCAAAGTCAGTACGAAGTCTTTCTAGGACAATAACGTTTGGAGCAATCACTAAAAAATTTCTAGCAAAAGGGCTATTTACTTCATAGCATTTATGAAAATAGCTCCAAGCTAAAACTAGCGACATAACTTTAGTTTTTCCGCTACCTGTAGCCATCTTAACTACATAGCGAGTCCAACTTTCAGAAAAATCTTGCTCTCGTATTAACCCCTGACTGTCAAATGTCATTAATGCTTGAGCATCATAAGCATTAATGACATCAGCAAGATACACAATGGTTTCGACAGCTTCACGTTGGGCGAAGTAGTATTGAAAATTCCAACTAGAACCATCTGATCGCTCTGCTGGATGATCTGTTTGAAACCACCACTTTAATAAGGCTTTACTTGTTTGACTAGCTCCATCGTAATTATTATTTCTCCATTCGCCAACAGCAACTCTCAGCTTATGGACTAAGGGAGCAATTAATGAAGGTAATTCTGAAGCATCAGCAGACCCTGGTCTCCATCTAATGTTCGGGTCAAGAATGGAATACGGACTCTTAGGGAAATCTTTATCAACAGCCATATCATTTCCCTACTTTCACGGTAATCACCTTCATTGTGTCATTACCAAAAATATCTACAACCTTGATAGCTACTTTTAATTCGCCGTTTGGAATCTCTTTAGCCGTACTAACTAACTCTAACTTTCTTTCCCTTTTAGTTCTAAAACTCTGCCATTCGTTCTCGAAGATATAGTCTCCAGTCCATTTAGATTCTATTTCTCCAGTAACAGGATTCTTTATGCTAATAATTTCTTTTCGATTTTCAAAGTCATAGTCAATAGCCCAATAGTCAACCCAATCGCTCCAATGCTTAGTAAGTTGAGTACGTTTTACTATTCCATCTTTGCTTTTATCTATTTTTATTACTTGACCCTGATCTATAACTACCCTCGAGCTACCCTTACTAACTTCAACTTCTGCGTTATCAATACTATCTTGTTGATAACCAACGCTGTATTCAGATAATTCAATCGTGAGAATGTTTCCTTTAACAGTAGGCTGAGCATCAATGTAAGCAACATCGTGGAATTTAACGGCTCCAGACTGAACAGCTCTCTTATCAAATATGTCTCTTGGGATATATTTAAGTTGTAAGTCAACGCCAACTGATCGGGCTTCGTTTTGAATATTAGGAAAGAGCCCCATCTCATATTCAAAAGCTAGGATATCTGCTTTTGTAACATTCAATGAGCGACATTCTTCAACTACTGCTTCAACAAATAATCTAGTAACGGGAAGATTAATAGGTCCAATAGCAATATGTCGATTAAATTTTGTTCCAATGAAAACAGCGGAGGTCTCAATTCTTTCTGCTCCATAAGCTTGAAGAATTAAGTACTCAAAAGCTTTGTCTTTTTGTCGTTGAATTTCATCTAACTGAGTATCAGAGTCCAATCCAGTATGTTTAGCGATAAAAAGACCACGCTCATATTTACCAAGATTAAGAATTTCAAATGCTCTCCAATTTTTATTGGTTGCTTTTAATTCCCGTTGAACACCAATTAATCTTTTTCTAGTAGTGTGAATTGAAAACTTACCTAAGTCGCTTGTAATCCATTTTCGGTTTAATTTTTCACAAACAGCAGCTGTCGTCCCGCTCCCGCAAAAAAAGTCAGCAACGATATCATTTTCATTTGACCCAGACTCAATGATTGTTCTTAATAGTGCTTCTGGCTTTTGAGTGCTGTAATTAACTCGTTCTTGAGATGATGAAGCAACGCCAAATCCTGGAATATCAGTAATGATTGAATCACGAAGAATTGTATATTCGTCTAAGTAATATTTTTTATATTTTTGTCCAGACGAAGATACATATATGTAGCCTTCTTCTTCAAATTTTTTAATAGATGCTTCGGAATAGTCGCCTAATGTAGTCCTCTTGAATTTTCTACCATCAGGATCTGCGTATCTAAATTCATTAAGTTGTTTTTCTTCGACTTCACCGAATTGAGGGTTAAAAGTATATTCATCTGATTTTGAGTAATGAATAATTTCATCGTAAGTTCTAGCCCAATGTCTAGCTTTTTTCTTTGCGCCTTTACCAACAGCATCTTTCTTCCAAATAATCTTTGATCGAAAATTATCTTCACCAAAAATTTCGTCTAATAACATTCTTATTTTGGATTCGACCCGATAATCACAGTGAACGAAAATTGAACCATCGCTCGCCAAAAGGCTATGAATGAGAGTCAGTCTTTCATAAAGCATTGCTAAGTAAGAGTCAGCTCCTTTACCCCAAGTATCACGGTAAGCAAGCTCTTCAACAACACTTGGTTCTTTAGAGAAAGTCTCTTCCCCAATTTCAATATCAATCTTAAAATCAGCACCAACGTCAAATGGGGGGTCAATATATACAAGTTTCAAACCACCATTTTTTTGAATTTCGTCGTTTAGAGGTCCTTTGCGCAAAGAAGAAAGAATGAATTTGTTATCTCCCCAAATTAATTTGTTGCTCCATCCTTTAAGTTGACGTCCAGTTTGAACATCGAATAAACCCATCTGGACATTAATTAGCGATTCGCTTCTTGGCTCATCAACTTGCTCAATAACTTGGAATGGAAGTACAACGTCACTTACAGCATTCGTTTTCCCGTCCCAAACCATTTCAACTTGGCGTTGATCTCCAAACAAAACAAATCTATATTTTTCTGGAAGAGCTTTTCCAGCCTCTAAAAGAGCGGTGATATCTCTAATCTCGTTTGGTGATAGTTTTTGAGCCATAAATTTCTTATTTAATTTCTTATAAATTCTTTTATCAGTTTACGGGATGGGGGTTACACCCACAACAAAAACTCAAGATATGTGTGAATAATTTTCAGCACAAAAAACTTTTTTGATAAGACCTATTCTAAGTTGTTAGTAAGGAGTGCTACAGCGAGTCGAACGACCGTAAATTTCGCCTCAAGACAAGTCTTACGAAATAAGACCTAAGTTGTTGATTTCGCTTTACTTTAATTCAGGTAATAAGTAAAATATCCATATAAATCATACACTTAGGAGGATTTATGGGAATTTACGGCTATGTAAGGGTCAGCACTCTTCAGCAAGCAAATGAAGGCGAGAGTTTAGATACTCAGCTTAGACAAATTCAGTCTTACTCGGTGCTAAAGGGGTACGAGATTCCGCTAGAGAATTACATTACCGAAAGAGGTGTTAGCGGAAGCCTAGAGTTTGAGAAGCGTCCTGAAGGCGGAAAACTCTTTGAACAGCTTACTTCGGGGGATGTATTGATCTTCTCCAAGCTAGATAGAGCCTTTAGAAATACCCGAAACGCTCTAAATACTCTCCACGAGTTAAAACAAAGAGGCGTATCCGTTCATTTCATAGACTTAGGTGGAGATGTAACTAATGACGGTATCGGATCGGTGATCTTTACTATCCTTTCAGCCTTTGCTACCTTTGAGCGTGAGCGTATAGCGACTCGTATTCGGGAGGTTAAGCAGGTTCAAAAGAGCGATGGAAAGTTTTTAGGTGGATTCACTAGGTTTGGCTATAAGGTAGAAGACGCTCGCTTAATCCCAAAACCTGAAGAGCAATTGATCATTAGGGAAATGAAAGATATGAAAAGGCGAGGTATGAGCCTGAGGAGAATTTCAGCTTGGCTCAATAGAGCTCACGGAGTTCAAATGTCCCACTCAACCGTATCGACATTTATATAGAGGAGAAAATGAATCTAACTCCCTATACGAAAAAGATTGAGATAGACGCTGGCTATAAGGGTTTTTACAAGCTCGGAACTGAAAAATTCACTGTGATAGTGAACGAGAACGGAATAAAGCTTACGGTGGACAGCAGGACTGGAGTTCCAAATGGAACTGGGGAGCTAAAGGAGTTATTTAAGCCCACCCTCGGTATGTATCAGGCTAAAAAAATAGCGGAACAGATGAATGAAATAACCTGTGAAGAGGCTATTGATCAGGGGTTTGTACTAACTGGCGTTGTTAGGGTTGATTGATGAGCTTAGGAGCAAAACGATCAATCAAGGAAACAAATAGTTTTTCCGCCTCATCGAAAGTCTTGAATTCAACACCACCCTTTGAAAGACCAA
>Ga0114959_10002632_pt1 | contig 14524 bp, 6 predicted proteins | sample C_130625_EF_Meta_FD_87317 | JGI IMG/M metagenome (GOLD analysis project Ga0114959, IMG submission 87317) | Freshwater microbial communities from Lake Croche, Canada to study carbon cycling - C_130625_EF_MetaG | ecosystem: Environmental > Aquatic > Freshwater > Lake | place: Lake Croche, Canada...
ACCGTTCCGGCGAGCTCGACGCTCTCCTCTGGCGACTGGCGCCGCTCCGTTGCCTGGTGGTCGACGATGCCAGCAATGAACCGTTAGCCCTCGCTCGCGTTTGCGCTGCGCATGGGGCCCGGCTCCTGCGCTCTGACGCCCCGCTCGGACCGGGCGGTGCTCGCAATCTTGGCGCCGCTCACGTGACATCGCCGCTCGTGGCATTTGTCGACTCCGACGTTTCCTGCTCTGCCGAAGATCTCGAAACCCTCCTCAGCCAGTTCAGTGATCCTCAGGTCGCCGGGGTTGCCCCACGGGTTCGAGGTCCTCACGGTGCAAGACTCCTCGAGCGGTTTGAGTCCGATGCGTCCCCACTCGACATGGGAACTCGTCGCTCAATCGTCCGCCCCGGGACCAAGGTCTCCTACGTACCCACTGCGTGCCTCATCCTGCGCCAAGAACTCAGTGTCGACCTCTTCAATGCTGAACTCCAGGTGGGCGAAGACGTCGACGCCGTCTGGCGGATCGCTCAAGCCGGCTGGTCGATTCGCTTTGAGGCCGGGACCGAAGTCGAACATCCCGCTCGGTCGACTCTGGGCTCATGGTTGGCGCAGCGCCACTCCTATGGGCGTTCTGCTGGAGCGCTCGGGCGCCATCATGGCGACGCTATTGCGCCACTTCGTGGAGCACCATGGGTCCTTTTTGGCTGGGGAGCAGCAGCTCTGGGCTATCCGGGACTTGGCCTTGGGCTCGTGGTTGGTTCCGCACCTCGGCTCGCCAAGAAACTGGAAGGGGTGAGCGAGACGCCCGAACAATTGGCTCTCGAGCTCACACTCCGACAAGGGCTTGCTGCAGTGCCGGTGGTGGCACGCCAACTACTGCGCTCGTATGCCCCGGCCCTCGTCGTGGCAGCGTTTTTCTCGCGCCGGGCCCGCCGGAGCCTTCTCGGCGTGGTCCTCCTGGCCGGCCTCGGCCGTTGGCGCACCAAACGCGCTGGCCTCGACCCGATCCGCTTCACAGCACTCTCGACCTTGGATGACCTTGCCTACTGCTCAGGGCTCTGGCGAGGAGCGCTCGAGGAGCGCTCACTGCGGGCCTTGCGACCCGCCCTCACGGTCAGCGACTGAAATCCACCAGGCCGCGTACATTGCGGCCCGCTTCGAGATCCTCGTAGCCCTGTTGGACTTCTTCAAGTGAGTACTCATTCGTGATGAGTTCATCAATCAAGAGCTTCCCCTCGGCATACAACTTGAGTAGTCGAGGGACCTGAAGCTTGGGGCTGACTGACCCGAATACCGTTCCCATCAGGGTCTGGTTGTACATCGCCAACGTGAAGAGATCGAGTTGGACATCTCGCTGTGCGACGGGAGCAATGGCAGTGGCGACAATGCGGGCATCTTTCGACCCCATCTGACAGGCCGGTGCAATGAGGTCTCCCGTCAAGACTGAAGGAGTGAGAATCACCACATCGGCTTGGCGCCCTTGGGTGAGTTCCGCCACCAAGAAGGCAGTTTCGAGCCAGTCAGTGGACCCGTGCGTTGCCCCAATGGTCATGGCTCGCTCTACCTTGAACTGGTCCCGATCCAGTGCCACCACCGCTGATGCTCCGGCGAGCCGAGCCCCCTGGATAGCGCCTGAGCCCACTCCACCGGCGCCGATCACCACGACCACTTCACCGGGGGCGACCTTGGCTCGATCAACTGCAGAGCCGAAGCCGGTCGAGATACCACAACTGATAAGCGCAGCAGCCTTCAGCGAGGCCTCAGGGTCGATCTTGATCAACGAGGCCTCGTTGACCACGATCTTTTCGGAGAACGTCCCGAGCTGGGTCATCCGGTTACAAGGAGTGCCCTCGAAGTGATGGCGCCAGGTGAAGTCTGAGAACATCGGCCCGCACAATGTGTACATCCCAAGATCGCAAAGGTGCTGGCGACCAGACGCACACCAGTGACACGTCCCACATGAAGGAATAAAGGACATCGACACGTGGTCACCAGGGGCGAAGCCACTCACTTCGGGGCCCACTGCCTCGATGATGCCAGCCCCTTCGTGGCCACCGATGACAGGAAACATTGAGGAGAGCCCGAACATCTCGAGAATCTCCGGGGTTGCTGCAATATCGCCGGTTCGCAAGTGCTCATCGGAATGGCACATCCCGGCATAGGACATCGAAACCGTCACCTCATGAGCGTGTGGCTCATCGATCTCAATCTCTCGAGTTTCCCAGGGCTGTGCAAGCCCCAAACACAGTGATGCACGGACCTTCATTCTGTCCTCCCCTTTCGGACCTCCTGCTTCGCAGGGATCGCCCTTGTGACCCTAGCGAACGCTGCTCGGCGATGAGGATCCTCCCTACATCCGCTCAGGAGCTTCAATTCCAAGCAGACCAAGCCCTGAAGCCAGCGTGGTCGCAGTCAATTCGCACAACCCCAGGCGGCTGGCCCGAAGCTCTGGGCTTGAGGCCTTGAGCACCGGGCAGGACTCATAAAAGGACGTGAAGGTCTGTGCTAATTCGAAGAGGTAGGTGCAAAGTTTTGATGGACTGTAGGACTCAACGGCGGAGGCAACCGCATCGGGGTAGGCGACGAGCGAGCGAGCGAGTGCGCGCTCCGCTGGCTCCTCAAGCGAGACAGGACCCCGAGCAGCACCCTCGTCGGTGGCTCGGCGGAAGATCGAGCGAATGCGGGCGTGTGCATATTGCAAATAGGGACCAGTTGCCCCTTCGAAGGCCAGCATCCGATCCCAGTCAAAGACATAATCGCGTTGGCGATCAGTAGAGAGGTCGGAGAATTTGATCGCTCCCATTGCAAGCTGGCGGGCCACCACTTCGAGGTTGTCAGTGACGCCGCGCTCTTCGAGTGCGGCTCGAGCTCGATCGATCCCTTCACTCAGAAGTGCACCGAGCTTGATGGTGCCCCCTTCTCGAGTCTTGAACATCTTTCGATCAGGACCGAGCACCGAGCCAAAGGCCACATGGACCGCTTCGTGGCCCTCGCCGAGCCAGCCAGCCATTGCGGCCACGGCAAAGACCATGTCGAAATGCTGCGCCTGGGGGGCTCCCACCACGTAAAGGATCTTGGTGGCGCCCAGTGTGTCGATTCGATCCCGAATCGCCGCCAAGTCAGTGGCGGCATAGCCGTAGCCCTCGTCTGACTTTCGCACGATCAGGGGAAGGGGGTCGCCATCGCGATTGGTAAAGCCTTCTGGAAAGACACAGGCTGCCCCGTCGGAATCTACGAGGAGGCCCTTGGCGTCGAGATCAGCCACCACGGCATCAAGAAAGGGGTTGTAGAAAGACTCCCCCACCACGTCGGTCGCCTCCAACAAAACATCAAGGTCTCGATACACCGCATCGAAGTAGCGAACTGATTCGGCGACAAGTAGCTGCCATAAGCGAAGTGTCTCCTCGTCGCCACTCTGCAGAGCGACCACCCGACGACGACTCCGGTCCTTGAAGGCCTCATCAGCATCGAACTTTGCTCGAGCCGCTTGATAGAAAGCGTTGAGATCACCCATCGAAAGCCCCGCCACGGCTTCGGACTCACCAAGATCCAACACATGCTCAATGAGCATGCCGAACGGCGTTCCCCAGTCACCCACATGGTTGCGGCGAATCACCACCGCACCCGACGCCGCCATGAGCCGACAGAGCGAGTCACCAATGACGGTAGAGCGGAGGTGCCCAACATGCATCTCCTTGGCCACATTCGGCGCTGAGTAGTCGACCACCACCACCTCATCGGCCAGCGGACCGCTCAGACCAAGGTCGTTGGTCATCTCCTCCAACTGCTTGACCAAGGTCTCTGAGCGCACCCGGAGGTTCACGAAGCCCGGACCGGCGATTTGAATTTCATCAACCAGGCCATCAAGCTCCAGAAGACCGACGAGTTCCTCGGCGAGTTCTCGAGGGTTTCGACCAAGCCGTTTGGCCAGTGGCATAACGCCATTGACTTGATAATCCGAATGCTCAGATGCTCGAAGCACGGGATCGGCACCGAGCTCAAGGCGATCAAAGGCTTCTCGGAGTTTTACTTCGAGCTGATCAGTCAGCGAGAGCATCGAGACAGTCTGCCAGCCCATCACGCTGAGCTGGTGGTGCTTAGGAGCAACACCCGCCTCCACAGCAACCTCCTGAGGCGACAGGAGCCGAGGCCACCCCCGTTGCTGCAAAGACAGCGAGCTGACGTTTCGCCCCCTCATGTCCCCGAGAGCAGGTCACCGGAGCGTCACTTTCCGCCATCGGCCGAGACACCTCAAAGGTCTCGTCACACGTGGGACAGCGAAAGTCGTAACGGGGCATGATGTCTCCTTGATCCCACTCGAGTGCCTGTGTTGAACCTGAGGTGGGTGGGAGCATGCCCGCCCACCTCAGGGAGCATCAGCTGATGGGGCGAACCTTCCAGGAGGCTGTCGCAGTCGCTGGCGGCGTCAGCAGCACGAGGTGCCCGACTCCAGCAGCAATACAACCAATCGCCAAACACCGAACGTTGTTCAGGTCGTAGGTGACCCCGGTAGGTATGGTCTTCCAGGTTGCCGCTGTGTTGCCCGCCAGGGCCGTCCCCGTAGAGGTAGCAACTTCCACGGTTCCATGGGCACCAACAGCAACGCAAAGGTTGGTACTAAAACACGCCAGACCGTTCAGGTCATAGGTGCTCTGCGGTCCAGTCACAACCTGCCAGCTCGACACCGAATTCGGCGCGGGCGTGGCGGACTTACCGTCAGTCAAAATCAAGCCGCCTTGCCCCACCGCCATGCAGTAGCCCGAAGGACACTTGAGCGCATTGATGGCTTTGGTCCCAAGATTCGTGATCGAAGACGAAGTAAACAGCGTGATCGCTGGGGATGCACTCGCTGTCGATGGTCGAGTGACCGTACCAACCTGTCCATTTCCTCCAGCGACAAGGCAGTAGGACAATGACAGAGGGCAGGTAATGGCGTTCACATTGGCTGACCCAGAGAAATTCGTTCCGGTAATTGCCACCGACGTCAACGCAGTCGGGCTCGCCACGGCCCAGGTCCAGGCCTGCATGACTCCTCCCTCTCCGCCGACAAAGCAGAGCGTCGATCCAGTTAATGAGTTGGACGTCCCATCGATCAACGTGCACGCAACTGCATTCAGCTTCTGAGTCGTTGAACTACTCACAGCGGTCCAGGACTTCGGACCAGGGGTGACCCAGTCGAGCAATGTCGAAGTGGTCCAGTTCGGATTTGCTGCGACACCAGTAATGGTGAACTGCGAAGAGGAAACGGATGCCACGGTGAGCGCTGCGTTCAATGCGGAGCCGTCGACCCAGACCTTCTGACCAACGAGGAGCCCACTGTTGGCAACCTTGACGGTCAGCGTCTTCGAACTCGAAGTGTACGTAGGTGTTTGTGACGGATTGGCCTTGGTATATGCCGCTTGCGCTTCCAGAATTGTTCCGTTATCGCCCACTGCAACACATACCGAAAGTGTGCATGAGACCGCGTTGAGATTCGACAGCGTGGGGGCCGAATCTGGCGTCGGGCTCCATGAAGAACCACCGTCGAGGGATCGGCTAATCGAGCCATTCCCACCGACAGCAATCTGGAAGTAGGCCGTTGAGGACAAGGCCATAAACGACAACGCAGGGATGATTCCCGTTGCTGTCGCAGGTACCGAGGCGCCAAAGGAGTTGGTCGCCGTAATAGCGAGGTTGAATGCCGTCACGGTTGAGAGGCCCGAGATGGTGCAAATGAAATTCGTCCCCGTCAGGGATCCCGGTGAACACGTCCCACCCGACACCGCACTCGTCGGATCGGTTGCCGTCACGGCAAAGGCCGTGATCGGGCTGCCGCCAGTCTGGAGCGCACTCGTCGTGTCGAGACTGAACGAGACGGTGATATTCCCATTTTTCGCAGCGATATTCAGGTTCTGCGGTGTCATTGGGACGCCTTGAATGAGAATCCCCGTCGTGGAATTCGAATAGGGCCCCTGGCCGATGTTCGAGGGGACGGTTCCCGAGGAAGGCTTATTGGTGGCAGCCACCTGGAACGAATAGGTCACACCGGGGGTACCCACACAGTTGTAGTTCTGGGTCGCCGTCGAGACAGTGGATCCCGACTTCGCGGTGCAGGTTGCACCGGCCGGTGAGGAAACAACGACGTAGCCAGTCACTGGATACGTCTTGCCGCCAGTGGCGCACTTGTTGCCAGCTGTGCACAGCGATGAACTCCAGGAGAGATTGATCGACTTGTGGTCGGTGGAACTCGCGGCTGTCAGCGTGGGCTGGGAAGGGGCCGAGGAGGGCGGTGCTACCGCCGACACCGAAGAACTAGCACTGGAGGCTGCACCTGTTCCTATGAGGTTGGCTGCGGTCACCTTGAAGGTGTAGCTCTGGCCATTCGTCAACCCAAAGACGGTACAGGTCAATGCGCCATTCGTGGTGCAGGTCTTGCCCTGCACTGGGTTGCCGTTTTGATATGCCTGGACCGAATAACTCGAGATCACAACACCCGTGCCGCCCGTAGTAGAGGGAGCCGTCCATGTCACTGCAACGGAGACGTCACCACCCTTGACCGTCGTGATTGCCGGTGCTGCTGGCAATGAGGCCACTGTGGTGGTGACGGCATCAGAAGAGGGACTCAACTGAATTGCTGAGCCCGCTCCATTCAGCGCCACCACCGTGAAGGTGTAGTTAGTACCGTTAACCAATCCAGTACACGTGCCTTGCTGTTCCTGAGTCATTGGGTCCACGGTGGTCACTGAGCAGGTGCCATCACCAGGACTGGCCGTGATGAGATAGCCCGTCAAAGCGATGCCGTTGCCGCCTGTAAACACCGGTGCTGTCCAACTGAGATTGGCCACCTGGCCGCTCAGCGTCGCAGGAACAACCACCGCGAGTGCGGTCGGAGCCCCCGGAGCGCCGGCAGGAATTCCCGTACTTGCGTTCGAGGCCACGCCCGAAATCCCGGCCGAGTTGGTCGCCGTGACGGTAACGGTATAGGAGGTGCCATTTGCCAATCCAGTAATTGCACAACCCACGGTCGGGTCGGTGTAGGTGCACACCCCAGCGACTCGAGACTGCGGATCATAGGCAGTAGCGGTGTAGGTGATCACCTGTGATCCTGGCGCTGCGATCCCTGTGGTCTGGGTCGAGGCACCCGTCACCAAGAGACCACCATTTCCCGTTGCCAAGGTCGGCGCGCTCGTCGTGCCTGGAGGAGCCAAAGGTGTCACAGCAGTCGCAGTGACGCCCGCCGGACCTGCCCCTGCGCTGTTGCTTGCCACTACGGAAAAGTTGTACGACGTCGTCGGGGACAACCCGGTGCAGGTGACCGTTGTACCCGAGCTCCAGACGCAGCTTCCCGTGGAACCTTGACTGGTCGGCACTGCCGTCACCGCATAGGTGATGCTGCCAGCGCTCGCCCCACCGAGATTGCTCGGTGCCGTCCAAGTAACGATGGCCGAATTCGCACCCGGCGTTGCGGTCACACTCGTCGGAGCGCCAGGAGGCGTCGTCACGGTGACGGTATTCGGCGCAGCGGTCGAGGGGGCCGTGTTGGCGTGGGTGCCGGTGTAGTCGTTGTTGGCACTCACCTTGATGGTGTAGGTCCCTGCGGGGAGCCCTGTGATCGTGCAGGTCGTTGCCGGCGATGCCACGGTGCAGAACGCCGTCGGCGTCGTTGCTGTCGAGGGGGAATAAGCACCCACCCTGTAGGTCGAGGCAGTGGGCTTCGTGGGGTCAGAACCAGGTGTCCAATTCACTGTCACACCCTTGGCGTCTTGGACCGCCGTCACACCAGTCACCGCCGGGGGTGGCACGTTTGGCGCGGTTGCATACGCGGTAGCAACAACCGAAGTTCTTGCCGAGAGAGTCAGGGTCACCCGCGAATAGCTCGGGCTGCTCACCATGTATTGGCTGGGGGTTGACGTCCACCCCAAGAAAGAGACCTCTGCGGCAACTGAAATTGAGTAATAGAAGTTCGAGTACAGCCCTGTAATGGTGCAGCCCCAGGTGCTCCCAGAGATCAGAGCTCCCGTGCATTGACCGCCTGGTGGCTGGGAATTCACGGGGATTAAGTAGGAGTAGACATAGGTCCCCGACATTGAGCCCCCCAAGGAGCCGACCACCAAGTTTCCGTTGTCATCGACCGACAGCCCCAAAAAAGTTGAAGGAGCGCTATAACCATCGGGCCCGCCAACCCCGGCGATGGACACCGAGGATCCATCGGAAATCGTAATCTTGCGCAGCGAATTACCAGAAACTCCCGACGGGCCCTGGGAGGCAAGGGTCCCACCGAAGAGATAACCCGTGGGGCCAGTCCCAAGTGCGGTGTATGCACCCAACGAGGAGTCAACTGCGTAGGTGGCATCAGGCGAAGGTGGAGTTTGTCCCAGAGCATTGAGGGACGACGCATTGAAGACACGGAGTTGGCCATTCGAGTAGGTCGAGGACATGCCATAACTTTGGGTACCGACCGAAACCCACAGGGCACCATTTGAATCAACGGCCAGAGCAAGAGGACCCGTGGAGGACATTCCCATTCCCATGGGTTGGGTTGTTACGACCTTGGGGGTCACGACCTTAGGGCTCCCCGTTCCCGAAGCAAGCACATACTGCTGCACGTTCTGATTGCATCCGGACATTGAACACTCGGAGGTCAGCCCGTAGAACACTGAGGCATCGGCATTCATTGCCAACTGGCGTAACAAGTTACCCGAGGTCACCGTGAACATGGTGGTTCGACTCAAGGTCGGACTTGCTGCGCTGACATCAACTGTGTAGCGGTCAACTTCGGAAGTCGTGCCGACCTTGTTGGAGAGGTAGAACGTCGCTGTGGTCCCGCTGATGGTCGCGTTGGCGATTGCCCCAATGGCCGGGATATCTGTCGTCGCGATCGTCTTTGGGACACCGGCAGCGCTGCAATAGATCAGAGAATACGTTCCCCCCATACCGCCGCTCTTAAAGCCGACTATGTATTCGTTATCTTTGTTGTCGTGAGCCACGCTGTTAGCGGACACGCCAGTCGGCATGGTGCAGCCCGTTTGGATTGTCTGCTGGGGTGACGCCGTGACTTTGTACCCGGTGACGGGCGTACCATTGGGCGTCGAGGCACTCCACGTGACTGAGAGTCCACCGGCAGTCCCAGTTGCTCCGGTGGTCACCACGCTCGAGGGCTTTCCAGGGGCTCCCGCAAGGAGCTGCTGGAAGGAGGAGACCCCCGAGGAGAGCGACGTCCCCGTCGCATTGGTGGTCGATGCGGTGAACGTGTAGGTGTGCCCCACGGTCAAAGCGGCCGCCGGAATAGTGCGAGTGTCGCTTGAATCATTCGTGAAGTTCCAATAGGACTGATTCAGCAGGGCGACAGAGGAAAAGATGCACTGCCCAGACAAGGAAATGTACCCATTGCCATACGGACTGGCATAGCCGGTCGTCGTGACATCGTTCGTTGTGCTCACGCCATCAGCAACATCGTGTGCGGTGCAATTAAAACTCCGCGCTGCGGTGCCGCCAAGATCAACGGGAAGAGAAAGGTTCACTACCATCTGATTCCCGGTGGCGGTGACTTGTGGCTCAGCGTCGGCAACACTTGGTGCCGCAGCAACCGCCGGTGCATTAATCGCTGGACCGTTCGAAATGCTGGTGTTTGTGGCGAAAATACTTGTGGCGATCGAAACCGACACGATATAGGAGCCTGCCGTCATTTGTGGGAGTCCATAGACCGTGCAACTCTGGGTTGAACCCGGTGCCGGCGTGTTCGAAACCCCTGGCCCGGACATGCTTCCCACGCTGCAATAGGCCCGCGAATTAAGCGTGTACTGGCTTGAACCAAACGACACGCCAGAGTTCTGGTAAACGCCATCGCCCATCGCGCCGACTTGCCAGGAGACGGTGGCCTGACCATTTCCCGCCAGGATGCTCACATTTGTGGGTGCATCAGCAAGTGCACCAACTCCGTAGCCGTTGAAGCTGTGATCGACGGCGAGTTGCGTCGCTCCATCAGCGCCGACCGCCCAGACGTAGTACGAGTGCCCAGGGGTCAACCCCGTGATTGTGCAAGTCATGGATTCGTAGTGGGCGTTGGCCAGAAGAGCCCACGTAAAAGAAGAACGGAACTGAGCAGTACAGGTGTTGGCAAGGGAAGGAGGATTTGTGGGGATCGGCGTCTGCGACACCGACGTCACGTCCACGGCGTACATCTTCACGGAAGGAGAGACTGCTGTTGACCACGAGGTGCCATCGATGGTGGTCGAGACATCCAACGAGGTTCGATCAGTGGTGTTCGGGCTTCCATACGTGTTCGAAAGCGAGGCTGTTGGCGCGCTGAGGGCCCCCGCCATGGGGGCCGCAGCAAAGGCCGCCGCAAACATCACCACGAAAGCAGCGGCCAGACGCAAGGGGCGTCGGTACAGCCCGCGCAGTACCTTCGCAGCGTCAGGTCCGATGCGGAGTGTGTTTCCTTCAGTGGCGTTGACTAAACCCATCGGTCGAGTTCCTTTTTTGTCGTTGTCTCGAAACATCGATTCTCTCAAGAGAATCTTCTCTGTTCGTCTCGGAGAAGAACAATTTTCCACCGGACCAGGAAAAGATACCTGATTTTTCGATCCACTCGCTGCGTTTTGGACAAATTTTTCTGGATTCCTCTGACGTGCTTTGGTGGCCTCCCTGAACCAATGACATCGGGCAATCTTGACCGGCTTGCGAGCCCGACCCTCCCCGGCAAATGGGCGAAAGTCCGCTCCTTGGGAGCCCCTTGAGCCGAGGCCATAGGCTCTACGCCATGGCCACCTCTCCAACGCATCCCAATTCCTTCAATGCCAAGGCCTCCCTCCAGGTCGGCGCGACCCAACTCGCCTATTTCTCTTTGCTCGAGTCCACGCTCGGCGACCTGTCTCGGCTTCCCTTTTCGATCAAGATCCTCTTGGAAAACCTGCTTCGCCACGAAGACGGGGTGAAAGTTACCAAGGCGGATATTGAGGCCTTGAGCCGCTGGGCCGAGAACCCCCAGGGCCACGGCGAGGCCGCCGGTGAAGCCGCTCGAGAGATCGCCTTTAGCCCCGAGCGGGTCCTGATGCAGGACCTCACTGGCGTTCCGGCGGTGGTCGATCTCGCTGCCATGCGAGACGTGATCGCCGAGCTCGGTGGTGATCCGGCCAAAATCAATCCCCTCGTCCCTGTCGAGCTCGTCACCGACCATTCAGTGATCGTGGAACGCTCGGGCACTGCAGAGTCGTATTCGCAAAATATGGCCATTGAGTACCAGCGAAATCTTGAGCGCTACCAACTTCTTCGCTGGGCGCAGAATTCCTTTGACGGATTCCGTGTCGTTCCTCCTGGCATGGGGATCTGTCATCAGGTCAACGTCGAGCATTTAGCTCGCGTCGTCTTTGAGCGCGATGGCGTGGCCTTTCCCGACACCGTGGTGGGGACGGACTCCCACACCACGATGGTGAACGGCCTCGGCGTTCTTGGTTGGGGCGTCGGTGGCATCGAAGCTGAGGCTGCGATGTTGGGCCAGCCCACCTCCATGCTCATCCCGCCTGTGGTTGGACTCAAGCTGACCGGCACAACGATGGAAGGTGTCACCGCCACTGATGTAGTGCTCACTATTACTGAGCTCCTCCGTAAACAGGGCGTGGTGAGCAAGTTCGTCGAAGCCTACGGCCCCGGAGTGGCAGCCCTCAGCCTTGAGACTCGCTCCACAATTGGAAATATGGCCCCTGAATACGGCGCCACCTGTGCAATCTTCCCCATTGACCAGGTCACCTTGGACTACCTCGCCTTCACGGGGCGCCCCGAGTCACAGTTGGCACTTGTTGAGACCTACGCCAAGGCACAGGGACTCTGGCATGACCCCTCGGCTCCCGAGCCCATCTACTCCGAATACGTCGAACTCGATCTCTCAAGCGTCGTCCCCTCACTAGCGGGACCCTCGCGCCCCCAAGACCGGGTCACCCTCCCCGGCATGAAGGGAGCATTTCGAACCGCTCTTGGTCGAGACCCTCTCGTTACCGACGGTCTCGCTGATGGAGCGGTGGCCGTAGCAGCAATCACCTCATGTACGAATACCTCCAACCCTTCAGTCATGGTCGCTGCCGGCCTTGTCGCCAAGGCAGCGATAGAGCGTGGACTGAGCACCAAACCATGGGTGAAGACCTCGCTGGCTCCGGGATCTCGTGTTGTTATGGACTACCTCGAACAGGCCAACCTCGTTGAGCCCCTCGATGCCCTTGGTTTCTTTCTCGTGGGCTACGGCTGCACCACCTGTATCGGTAACTCTGGCCCCCTTCTCGAGGGCGTCTCGGCGAAGTCCAATGACGTCACGTTGGCCTCCGTACTCTCGGGGAATCGGAACTTCGAGGGACGCATCCATCCCGATATCAAGCAGAACTATTTGGCCTCTCCCCCGTTAGTCGTGGCATTTGCACTTGCGGGTACCGTCGACATTGATCTGACCACCGAGCCACTTGGCGTTGCATCCGATGGCACTGAGGTCTACTTGCGTGACCTCTGGCCCAGCGATGCTGATGTGGCTGCCGCTGTTCGCTCCGCCGTCACCCGAGAGATGTTTATCGAGCGCTACGCCTCGGCCTTTGAGGGTGACGAGCACTGGCAAGCGATTCCTGTTGCCGAGGGCGAAACCTTTGCCTGGGATTCGAACTCAACCTATGTACGCCGTCCCACCTTCCTCGAAGACGTCCCGGCTGCTCCGTCGAACGTCAGCGATATTCACTCTGCTCGCGCACTGGCAAAATTGGGCAACTCAGTGACCACCGATCACATCTCGCCTGCTGGCTCAATCATGCGTGGCGTCCCTGCCGCCACCTACCTCGAGGGCCACAACGTGGCCTTCGAGAACTTCAACTCCTACGGCACCCGGCGTGGCAACCACGAGGTGATGGTGCGGGGCACCTTCGCCAATGTGCGCCTGCGCAACCAATTAGCTCCAGGTACCGAAGGCGGCATGACCACCAAGATTCCCGAGGGTGCCGAAACCACCATCTTCGATGCCTCACTGGAATACGGGCGCGAGGGGACCCCCTTGGTCATCCTTGGGGGCACCGAATACGGAACCGGCTCGTCTCGTGACTGGGCCGCCAAGGGCACCAAGCTTCTTGGGGTCAAGGCCGTCATCGTCGAGTCCTACGAGCGGATCCACCGGTCGAACCTCGTCGGCATGGGCGTGCTCCCCTTGCAGTTCCTGCCCGGCCAAAACGCTGATTCTCTTGGGCTCACTGGTTCAGAAGCCTTCTCTATTACGGGGCTTGATGTCCTCAACCACGGGACCACGCCCAAGTCGGTGACGGTGCGTGCCGTGGACTCAGCAGGTGGTGAGCGGACTTTCGAAGCGCGGGTGCGAATCGACACCCCGACCGAGGCGGAGTACTACCGCCACGGCGGCGTCATCCCCTTCGTGCTTCGCCAGTTAGCGGCAGGCTGACTCAGCGAGTGTTGACTCGGCGGAAGGCCTCCGCCGTTCGCTTCTTCGTCAGTCCTGCTTGTCGGCCCATTGTCCGGCCCCAGGTCGTCACAAGCTCCTCGATGTGTGCACCTTCGCCCACTTGGGAGGCATGACAACGCAGCGCTGCAATCTTTCGCTCAAGTGCATCGGTGGTTTCAACAGCGATATCCGAGGTCGGCGAGGCCATGAGCCAGACCTCGGGCACCGTGTGAGGTGCAAGCCCCTCAGAGTCAAGGAGTTCGGGATAGGCAAACGGGTTCCGGGCATCGGGATAGACGGCTGCAAGCGTTGCTTCGCCAGCGGCCCGGTGATCGGGGTGACTGGCATAGATCCGATCCAGCCAAAGTTCTGGGCTCTGGGAGATCACACGGTCAGGTCGAACTATCCGAATCAAACGGGCAAGGTCTCGCCGCAACCCCTGGTGATAGGTCACCGACCCATCAAGGTGGCCCAGGAAGTGAAGGTCACTGACCCCGAGAATCTCAGCAGCCTTGCGCTGCTCTTCGCGCCGAAGCCGTGCGCGTTGATCGGCGGTTGACTGAAGGTCCGAGCCACCCGCATCCCCGTCGGTCACGAGTCCGTAGACCACCTCGACGCCTGCGTCAGTCATTCGTGCCACGGTGCCGCCCGCTCCGAAGTCCACGTCGTCGGGATGCGCCGTGATGATTAACACCTTGGCCACCCCTTCGGCGGGGTCAACCAATTCGAGACTGGGCTCGAATGCAGATTCTCTCTTCTTGCTCACAGGACTGAGTCTGCCGGATCGGCTTCCCAGGTTCCAAGTTCTGCCAAGTGTTTATTGTTCGAGAAGATCTCAACAATGGGAAGGCGCATCGCAAGACGGCGCTGAATAATCTCTGCCTCCACCGCTTGATTCCAGAGCAGAAGCGAGACGACAATGCCCTCAGAGCCAGCGCGGGCGGTTCGCCCTGAACGGTGGAGGTAAGCCTTCTCATCTTCAGGCGGGTCGTAGTGGATGACGACATCAACACCATCGATGTGGAGTCCACGAGCCGCCACGTCGGTGGCAACGAGGACATGCAGCTTGTCAGAGGAGAAATCTGCCAACGCTCGTTCCCGCTGCTGCTGGCGAAGATCACCATGAATAGCAGCGGCCTTG
>Ga0114959_10002634_pt1 | contig 14521 bp, 11 predicted proteins | sample C_130625_EF_Meta_FD_87317 | JGI IMG/M metagenome (GOLD analysis project Ga0114959, IMG submission 87317) | Freshwater microbial communities from Lake Croche, Canada to study carbon cycling - C_130625_EF_MetaG | ecosystem: Environmental > Aquatic > Freshwater > Lake | place: Lake Croche, Canada...
ATAAGCACATTTCTTTTTTTGTCAATTTTTTTGATGATTTGAGCTCATTAAATAATTCTCGCTTTGTTGTCTCATCAATGCAGTTGAATGCATTGGCGGCATTAAAAATATTCACTTTTCCATTTGGAAAGTAAATACTTTTGTTTCTGCCACCATTTGTCCGCTCAATGATTTTTGCAGCGCATTTTTGACAGGTCCAAACAGTTCCAGATAATAGCAAAATGCTGAATACTGAATTGCCCTGTTTGTTAAATGTGATATTTAACCCACACCCAACTGCACACTTTTCCATTCGAAAACTATTTTCAATTTCTGGATATTCATCACGCGCATGTGGCATTTTGACAGATTCAACTGGCCTGGGCTGAATTTCAACTGGCATGGGCTGAATTTCAACTGATTGCTCAGTATTTTTTATATCATCGCCGGCTTGCTCATCATCATCAGAGTCTTCATTGTCGCTATCAGCCCAACCCTTGTGCATGGATAAATTATTTTCCTTAAAATAGGAATTAATCTTTGGTTTTAATTCGGCAAACAAATCGCCCAAAAGCACTTTGATTTGCTTATACTCGCGAGCCAAATCAGTTTGAAATTTTGCCTTTGTCTTTGATTTTGCCAAAGACATTGTATTGGCATCCAAACCAGAATTAAATTCTTTGTATGCAGCAAGAAACTGGCCAATAGTGATATCTTCAACGGTTGAGGGCATCTCGTCAAAAAATGTGTCCGCCAATTTGGTATCAAAAATAAGCTTTAGCAATTCTTGAATCTGAGCAATCTGTTTAGTAAAATTGAAAACATCCAGCTCAGTCTGCTCTTGAAGTTCTTTGCAAAATACAACAACTTGGTCATGAACAGATTTGGAGGCAAATGAAAGCTTCTTGCGAAAACTATTAAACTCACCAGATTCGCTACGAATGGATGCAATATGCTCACGGATGTAATCAATTGCGGCAACCATATATTCTTCGCCATCCGCAGATTTTACCAAAGTATTAAAGCATTCAGAGACTCGAGAATACTTTTCAACTAATTCGGCCTGGCGGCGTTCTTTAGCGCGCAATGCATCTTGAATTGCTTTCTCTGCGGCCTGCCTTGCTCTTTCTTCCTCGGCCAACTTTTTAGCTTCGCGAGCGCGATTAGTTCGCTCTTCAGCAGCTGCTTTTTTTTCGGCTTTGGTAGGCTTCTTTTTCTTTGGGGCAGTTGTATTGGTATCAACTTCATCGCCATCAACTTCATTTCCATCATCGGAGTGTTCAATTGCAGCATCAGCGGCGACATCAATTGCAGCATCGGCGGCGGCATCAATTGCAGCATCGGCGGCGGCATCAATTGCAGCATCGGCGGAGTGTTCAATTGCAGCATCAGCGGCGGCATCAATTGCAGTATCAAGAATTCCAAATTCTTGGCCAATCTGCTGAGGAGCGCCAACCTGCTGAGAATCATCGTTAATTAGCAAAAGTTCAGTGTTATCCATTGTTTTGTATACTTACAACAACAAATTAAATAGGATTTATATCTATTATATAATATTCAAATATATTTGAATTAGTTGAATAAATATATAAAAAGCAATATATTTGTATTTTATAGGCAAATTTTTGATTTTATCAAATATGGCAAACATTCAAGAGCTAGCTCCATTAATTAGAGAAAATAATCATTTTTCTTCAAATTTGTCTGCAAATGGTGGAAAAATGAGTGAAATTATGTGGGCCTCTACAGAAAATGATAATACAAAAGAAAGAGATTTAGCAATTGCATTTTATGAAATTGGCATGGATTATTTGCCAGATATTCAAATAGATGAACCAAAAAAAGATTATACCAATATTTATAAAATTATACAAACAAATGTATTATTGCCTTTAGCTGAATCAATTAATAAAATATCTACATTTGCATTATCTGAATTTAAAGAAACAATATGTTCACCACTTAAAATACAAATTGATTATCAAACAAAATTTAAAGATAAAAAATTATTTCAAAGTAAAAAATTAAATTTATTGGAAAAGAGATTATCATCATTATATATTTTAATAAAAGAATTAAAAGGTCTTCCAATAAAAGATTATGATTATAATTTATATTATAATGAAGATGTTTTAACAGATGAACATTTGGAAAAAATGGACAATAATAATAGAAATGTTCCAATTATTAGATTAATATTAATTGAAAAAGTGAGTAAAAAGAAAGATAGTAATAGTAGTGAAAAAAAGAAAACCGACAATACACTAAATTCAATTATAGAGGGATTTGGTAATATATACATACCAAAATATAATCAATCAGAAGCCAAACAAATTAATATTTCTATTATAAATGTTGATCGGCAAATTGCAATTACTTGTTATATGATATATTGGGGATTGCATATTATTTATGGCAATAGACAATATAAAAATAAACAAATTATTAGTCATTTTCAATTAATTGATTGCATTAAATCATTGTCATGTTGCTTAAATTCATATTCAGAAATACTATCTATAAATACAAAATTAGATTTAGAAATTGTATTAAATGAATTAGAGAGAATATATGCGGCAATACATTTAATTGACAACCCCATTGAAATTAAGAAAAAAATAATGTTAAGTATTTCAACTAATTATCCATCTTTATTAAATAGTTCAACATTTGACTTATCTACAAAAAAGAATGGAATCGAATTATATGAGGAACAAAAACAAGTAATGTCTATTATTTATTCCGAATTAACAAAAGAAACAGAAGCGACGACTCCACCAACTCCTGGTGAATCTGCGCTATATAAATGCACTGTTAGCCCAGCATTAATTTGGTATAAAGTTCCACCATCTGGTGGCAAAACAATATTAAGTATATCATTATCATCAATGATTTCTAAAAATTTTGCAAAATGCAATAAAGTAAATAAACAATTATTATATATTTGCTATAATAAAATTGTGCGATTATCTGTGGCAAATGATGCAAAATTAGCAGGCATGTCATTTTGGATTGCATCGAGTAGTGGGCCTATTACCGATTTGCAATATGACCTTGATGTGCCATATACCGGTAGAAGAAATGGCCGCCATTGTCATATTCCAAAAATGGAATCTTATTCTATTACGGAAAAATATATTGAATATGAAAAAAATACAGATTTGTGGCCAGCTGAAATTATTATTACAGATATTGAATCAGCTGTGGAATTAATTAAAAATTTTCCAAATAAATTTGTTGTATATTTAGATGAGCCAACAGCTGGGGCGGAAAATGGAATTGGAGCTGGGATTGATGAATCCGGCAATATAATTGGAGAAAATAGAATTCAAAAATTAAATGCTGAAATTATTAAGGCATCTATAAATACTCAATTAATTATGTTATCATCAACTCTTCCAGAATTAGAAGCTATGCCAAAATTAAATGAGCTATTTCCTAATTCTTATATTGTGCAAAATAATAGAATTCCGGTTGGATGTCAAATAATTGACCCAAATTTTAATGAAATATTGCCAATTCAATTAGCAGATGACCTTCATCAATTTAGAATAATTATATCCAATACGGATTCTAAATATACAAAATATTATACATTTGATAAAATTGTTATTATTGCTGCAGCTATTGAAGCCGCCGCATTAATCGCATTGCCACATGAATTATTATTTCAAAATTATTTTAATAATCTTAGTCAATTATCAAGTAAATTAATACAAAATTATATTATAGACTTATTTTCATACTTGAATGAATTATCAGACCAAGATTTAACTCATTATATGCATGTAATATTTGAAGCATTGTATGCTAATTCAAAAACAATAACAATTAAAAATATTATTAAAGAAGGAAAAGTTTTATTAGTTGGGGTTAGAAGGCAATTAGATTCATGTATTGATTACATACTTGAAGAATGCAATATCGACCATTCTAAATTAGGCGATGAATTAGTTGCAAAATTAAAAGAATTTGATCAGCAAAAAAATGAATATGATAAAGCGCAGATTAGATATGAAAAGGCTAATAAGTCAGAAAAAGAAAATATGGAAATTCCAATATGCCCAGAATTTGTATGGAATAAAAAAATTGGAAATTCATATGTTAAATTGACTGACGTAGAGCTAAAATTATTAGCAAATAATATTGCTGGTCTATTACTGTCCGGCGCTGGTAAATATGACCCAATGGACCCACAATTAATACAAAATATATCTATGAGGGAAATTACCAATGGAAATCTTGCTGCTCTGTTTTCAACTCAAGAAATCACATATGGAACAAATATGCCATTGATTTCAATATTTATTGATTCTAGTTATGGACATTATGCGACTCCAAACTCACTATATCAACTTATAGGTAGAGCTGGTAGAACTGGAAAATCTGAAAAAGCAAATGCCATATTTAATGATGTTATCACTATGAAAAAAACAATATTACCTCCAGAATTAATTTATGGAGAAATTAGTAATAACTTTGAAACTCTTATTATGAACTTTTTTATAAATTTATAATTATCATTTATAAATGTTATATTTTTATAAACGTTATATGTTTATATTATTTATAAATGTTATATTTTTATTTTTATAAATTTATAATTATATTTTTTTATTTTTATATTATTTATAAATATTATATTTTTATAAATGTTATGTGTTTATATACTTCCATTAAATGGATTAAAAATGGTGGCAATTCGTCATCACACATATAAAATGATATATATATTTTTTTTATTGTTTTTATTTCATTTATAACATTTAAGATATGAATTTCATTTGATTCATTATTTAATACAATTGTTTCCAATTTTGATGGGTATAATATATTATGATTAAATAAATAAAAATATTCTGGCTCATCAAAATGTTCTGCAATGGATAAAAATTCCAAGTTTGGACAATGATTAAATATTAATTGCATTTCATTATGGCATATAATATAATGAATAACAAATGAAATTTTAATATTATTTGTATATAATATAATTATTGTTTGATGCAAATGACCATTGCCGCCAGATATATCTCCAGTATTCATTTCTAATTTTATAATATTACCACGTAATGCAATTGCATCTAATATTTTTACAACTAAACAAAATTGACTTTTATTGCAAATTGTAGAGTCATAAATTTTTATTTCATTTATTTGTTTTTTTTCTAAGATACAAAATATTAATGGCAAATAATTATTTCCATCTGTTTTTATTATAATCTTTTTTAAATTTGGTGATGCATTAATTATATTTATTATTGGCAATTTATTACTTGAAAAACAAATATAAAAATTTTCCAAGTTTAATAATGATTCAATTATTATATTTTTAATTTTTGTAAAATTTATTGATATATATTGTCTAAATTTTTTTGAATATTGCCAATAATGATATTCATCATTATATTCACAGCCGCGAATAGTTTCATTAGAATTTAATAATAACGTTTTTAAATTTTTATATTTATATAATATATTTATTAATTGTTTTTCTTTCATATTTATTCTAAAAATTTTCAAATATTGGATAAAATCATTATTTTGATTTGGCATATAATATCTATTAGTTTTTTTTGTTAGCGTATAATTAAAAACATATCCGCTTATTGCAAGTTTTCTTTTTTTTATATAATCAAAAAATGATTTAAATATAAATAAATCATCATTTATAATTGCTTCATTTATTGTATTTATTGTAATTGTTTTAAATATTGAAAAAAGAAATTTTCTCTTTTTTTTATTTGTGATTGAGCAATCAAGTTTAGATATGTCATATATTGTTAAAAAATCATATACGGCTTGAAATTCTAGTAATTGAAGAGCCATTTTTTATTTTATATTATAATTAATTAAATTCAAATCTAATATAAAAAAATAATGTATTAGCTCTCGCATGTCGCATTTATGTATCAAATAGCTCATATATTTGTTTATCTTCCAAAAATATTAAATACCGGTTTAATGTCCACTCAACACTGGTCTTGCAATTTTTGCAACAAAATACTTCTGTTGTTCCATATTCTTTTTGACAAATATAGTCTAAAGTCTTTGAGACTAGGCCAATGTCCTTGGTAAAATATATACCATTTTTGATACATCGAGGACAACACTCTTTGTCGCCCTCAATTGATTCATTTTTAATTGTTTTTTGTTCTGCCATCTTTCTGCTTTTTATATATTTTTTTATATAATCAAATATATTAGCAAATATATTAGCAAATATATAATCAAATATATTAGCATATTTTATAATAAAAAAAAATAAATTAGAACAAAATTTACAATTAATAAGATTACTTGAAAGCAACTATTTAAATTTCTGTTTTTTTGCAATATATTGCATATATACTTCTATTTGTTGTTAAATTATAATTAATGCTATTAGATGCATAATCTGAATATACATATTTAAGTCCATATTTTTCTAAAATATAGTCCCATTCTAACCAATCATAATAATCTCCATAATATGTATCAAAATAACTTAAATCATTTCTTTTTACAACATCATACATTGCATGCTCAATATCACATAACATATAATCTATTGCAGTCATAGCATCATGTTCTTTTATAAAAAAATAACCATTTGGTTTTAATACTCTAGCAATTTCAGATAGTAGTGTATCAAGTTGCTCCACGTGATGCAAAACCATAAATGCACTTATGAGGCAAAAACTTTCACTTTCAAATGGAAGAATGCCATCTGTTTTTAATCCAATAATATTTATACCAACTTTATTTCGTTTTTCATTATTGTATGCCCCCCAATGTGATAAATCCGCACCATATATAGAACCATCTGGCAAATCAATTGCATTTCCTAATACTTTTGTTTGCATGCAATCACCACATCCAATATCTAAATAATTTGTTATTGGTATTCTTATAGGAATTATTCTATTATTATATTTAAAAAATCTTTTAAAAATAAAACTAAACATTTGTTCGAATAATTCATCTCTAGTGCAATATTTTTTTTCTACACCTCCTTTTTTTTTGCAACTTATTGCTTTGCAACTTATTAATCCACCATTATTGCAACCCATTTTTTCACAACTATTATTATGATAACCCCCTATTGTTTTTTTTGATAATTTTAAATTTTTTTGCAAAAATCTATATACTTGCAAATCATCCATTTTTTCTTTTTTTAAGAATTTTAAAATATAAAAATAATCATAAAAATTAATATCTTTTGCCAATATTTGTAATAATCTATGATAATAATGAAAATTTTTTTTATTTTGTTTTAAATTTAATATTTCATTTATTTGCATTTTGCTTTTTCTTGTTTTATAATGATATTTTTTATTGTATTTTATATCAATATATTCATTAATTTTACATTGTCCTGAATATGATATTTTTTTTGTCACATATGCAATATATTCTTCTTTTGGAATTTCAATTCGTGGCATTTATTTTTCTTTTAAAATGCCAATTTTTTTGAAACAACTATATAAATTTATATATTTGAATATATATAATCATAGGTATATAAATATATTTTCAAAATGTCTGAAATAAATCAAAATATAAATTTGCAAAATTATAATGCACATATTAATCATCTAATTAATATATATCGTGAAAATTTTAATATAAATATTTTTAATCAAGTAATTAATAATATGAATGCAAATAATTTATCATTTTGGGAAATTATTAGTGAATATGAAACATTATATGTATTGCAATTAACACAAACAGATACACAAAACTCCTCATCTGAATAAAATTTAATCAAATGCCTTAAATGCAAAAAATATTAACCATAAACTAATAATACTAATTCCACCAAATATACTTGTTAAATATGCATTTTTTGGTCCGTTTGTATAACTATTATTCTGACCAAACATATATATTAATCTACAATATGATATTGTCAATATTATTAATAATATTGTTAAAATTATTTTAGCATAAATACTTTTAAAAAAAGAATTATTTACAACTTTAAATCTATAGTATAATTCCTTAAAAAACATATCTATATATTAAGTCATATATAATAATTAAATTATATATAATATAGATATGTTTAGTATTAGGTATTAATTTAAATATTTTTTTTATCTTTTATATAGATAAAGCCCATAATGACAAATATTAAAAGGCCTATATGTGCTGCCAATCCAACATAATTTGTTATATATGCATTTATTTTAATCCAATTATTATCATTTGTATATGCATTATTTTTATTAAGATAGTGTAAGGTTTCTTTATAAATCCACATAAGGCAAATCATACAAATAATAACAATTATTCTAAGTGTAAATATTGCTTTATCTTTTATAATCATTTTATAACTTAAAAATACTATATATTTTATAATAAATATATTTGATAATGAATATATATTTAATAATCTTTGATATCAAATAATGCCAAAATTGGACTCCCCTAAATCAAAAGTTGTTCATAGTGCAAATGCTCACAAAATTTCATTACCTAAAATTTCATTACCTAAAATTTCATTACCTAAAATTTCATTACCTAAAATTTCATTACCTAAAATTTCATTACCTAAAATTTCATTATCCAATTCAATAAAATTAAATAGGCTTTTATTAATTATGACAACTCAGCCTACGTGCTTAGATACACTTATTAAATTAGTATTATTTGTCTACAAAAAATGGCCATCACACTCATTAGAAATATTAAAAATATTGTCATTAAAATTGCGCATATGGCCAACTAATTTTATTAATTATATGGATGCATTAATTAAAAAAGCGCCTAGTATGACATTCAATGAATTTAATAATTTAGATTTAGATACAATACGAAATAAATTATATGTAATATGTGCAATTGCTTTCATTTTCAAACAAAAACTTACTTTTGATACAATGTATATTATTGTTATTCTTGAAGAACAATATCAAGAAATATATCACGATTATACAAATTACACAGATATTAATCAAATTTTAACATTTGTACGTAGCAGAATTAAGAATGAAATATTTAAAGCACAATCAAAAATAACAAATGAAGATTTTTTACAACTAAAAAAAATTGATAATCTTTTGTACAAAATATATGAAGTTCCTAATGACCTTGTTTCATTATTTGCTCCATAAAAATTATTAAATATTGCTTTTATTTTCACATTTACAACTAAAACATAATATTGTATTTATATTTTCCATATGTGTATTATATATTTTTAGTATTTCTAATAAATTTTCTCTTGGTAATATATTTATATATTCAAAGTCATCAGTTAATAATACAGAAAAATTTCTAATATTTTGTAATAATTGATAATATTTATGGTCTTCAATATTATATACTTTTTTTTTACAAAAAAAATGATAAAGACACCTAAATACCATATAGTTAAATTATATATCCAAAAAAAACAATTATATTTAAATATATTAGATATATTTAATTAAATATTTGAAAGTGCTTTTTTAGAACTAGTTTCTTTTTTAGAATTGGTTTCTTTTTTAGAATTGGTTTCTTTTTTAGAATTGGTTTCTTTTTTAGAATTGATTTCTTTTTTAGAACTAGATAATTTTTTAGAATTAGTTTCTTTTTTAAATTCTAAATTTAATTTTTCTAATTCTATACTTAATTCATCTAATTCTTTTAGCCACATATTTTCTATAGTGGATTGTCTTATTTCTTCTAATTCAATTTTTTTAGATTCATATTTATTTTCCAAGTCAATAATTTTTTCTTCTGTTACTGAATCCATAGGGAGTTTAATTAAATAATCATAATTATTATCAATAAGATTATATTCTTTGTCAGATAGTAATTTATAAACTGCATCTTTTTTCATGCGGCGAAGGTCAATTGTCCCGGCCAATACTTCCCTAATATATTTAACTTTGTTTTCAATAATTAAGAGCTCATTGGCAAGTTGCCCAATAAGATAATTTTTGCGAACTTGATATAATTCCAATCTAGTAATAAAATATTCATCAATAATCTCAATTATATTATTATATTTTTGTAATACGCCTCTTGCATTAAATAAGTGAATATTACTTGTAGATATAGTAGTTGCTAAATGAAAAGTTTTATATACTAAATTAATACCTTTTGTTTTATCAATTTTTGATTCTAATTCCGCCAATACCCCATTGGCCAAAGTAATAACAAAATCAATATTTTGGTCATCGGAATTATCATCATAATCTTTTACAATAATTGGTGCGGCTTTTGTTTGCTTTTTTGGCTTGCCATCTTTTATTGGCTTTTCAATTCCCTCACCCATAAGATGGTCTAATATTTTTCTAAAATCTTCAGTCCATAAGCCAATTGGCAATTCTGTAATGTGAATTTTATTTTCGGCAATTACTGTATAATTTCCCATAACAAGAAATTTATCGCCAAGTGGAATAATATGGCCTTTAAAATTATTATAATGAGGCAATAATAAATTATTAATATATGGATATTCATCAGTTGAGTCACCATTTAATTTAAATTGTAAATATTTAATAATTTCATTTGCGTTATAACATAATATTTCAGTACTAAATCCTGTGCCTATTCCAGATACTCCATTAATTAAAACCATAGGTATAATAGGAGCATAATACATTGGCTCCACAGGAGTGCCATCATCATCCAAGTATTTTAATATATGGTCATCATAAGAAATAAATATCTTTCTTGTTATTGGGCTCATATTTGTAAATATATATCTTTCTGATGCATGATCTTTTCCACCTTGACGGCGTGTCCCAAATTGGCCCTTTGGTTCTAATAAATTAATATTATTTGCCCCAATATAATTTTGAGCCATACCAATAACTGCACCAATTAAACTAATTTCTCCATGGTGATATGAAGACACTTGAGCAATAAGGGCGCCAAGTTGTGCTACTTTCATTTCCGCAACTATATTTTTTTTCAATATGCCATATAATATTTTTCTATTACTAATTTTAAATCCATCCATAATACTTGGAATACTTCTCCCACAATCATATATGGAAAATATAACAAGTTCTTTATTAATAAATTCCTCATATGATATTTTTGTTAATGCGGTATCAATAATATTCATTGAGTCATTTGAATCATATTGCAATAAGAATTGTTTGCGGTCATCAGGGCGTTTTTTATTAAACATCATATCAATACGGTCATTACTCTGCTCTGTATGTGTAAATTGTACAAATTTATTATTTTCAAAATATTCTCTAAATTCTTTTCCTGTACTGGTCCCCAATCCTTTATAATATTTAATATTCCATTGGCGAATTGCCGCATCAGATTGAGATTCTTTCCATAATTTATATTCTCCATCATTATAAAATAATAATTCTTTTGTGCCCTTTCTAGCTTTTAATATAGGCGTATTCATATATCCAATAAAATTGCCAACTTGTAATAAAGATGGCCATAATACATCAAACATGTTAATACATAGACCTTTAATATGACTACCATCAACATCTGCATCTGTTAATATTAATACTTTTCCATATCGCAATTTTCTAAGATCTGCAGATGTATATACAGCTTTATTTGCTAAACCTAATATTTTTTTTAAATTGGAAATTTCTTCATTGGCTAAAATATTTGTCATGGATTCGCCCCTTACATTTAATAATTTGCCTTTAAGTGGAAAAATTCCAAATACATTTCTCATTTCAGCAGAAAGTCCAGAAATAACACCAGCCTTGGCCGAATCACCCTCACATAAAATTAGCGAACATTGATTTGATTTTTCACTGCCGGCCCAATTTGCATCAATTAATTTAGGAATGCCATAAATTTTGCGACTTTTTTTACCATCTAATTTTTTTGCAACACGGTCTAAATCTGCAATGCCCTTAATTTCTGATATGGCACATACAATATCCATAATTCCCATTTTAAGAACTTTTTGAATAAATTGCTCACTAATTGTGCAAGTAGAACCAAATTTAGATATTTGTGTTGTCAAATAATCTTTAATTTGACTATCAAAAGATGGGTCTTCAATATCACATCTTAAGAAAATACATAATCGTTCTTTTATAATGTTTGGCGATACTTTTATTTTTTTCTTAGCTTCAATGGCTTCAATTATTTTTTTAACAATTTGATTCATAATATATTCTACATGTTTTCCACCTTTATGGGTGCAAATTCCATTTACATATGAAATATTATTTTTTAATCCATCATGTGCCAAACAAACAGAATATTCCCAGCGGCCATTTGATTGCTCATATACTTGTTTATGGGGTGCAATTATATTTTCATCCTCATTATCATTAAGCAAATAGAGGCCAACAAGTCTCTCAAAATTATTGATAGGAATAAGTTCATCATTAAAAAATACTTTTGTTTTGCCAACAAATGCGGCAATATCATAAGAGCGCTTTTTAAATAATGAAATTAAATCATCACCAAATTGTCCATTTAATCCATCAATGTTAAATCGTGTGTAATCCGGAATAAAAGTAATTTTTGTATATGGGGTTCCTGATTTTAATCCATAAAATTTTTCAGATTTTTTTGGCTTTTCTATAATAGGCGGAGATATTTCCGATAAATTATTTTTAAATTCTTGAATATATCTTAATCCTCTTGATACATCATATGTTTCAATTTTTCCATATATTGACCATGCAAATATTAATTTAACCCCAAATCCATTTTTTCCACCAACAATTTTTTTATCATCAGAATAATTTGTAGAGGTTCTTAAATGGCCAAATATTAATTCGGGTATATATATATTATAATCTGGATGCATTTCAACATCAATTCCATTTCCATCATTAAGAATAGAAATTTCTCCAGTTGTTTTATTTACATGTATATCAATTTTGCTAACCGGATAATGTTTTGATTCTTTAGATGCAGTTTTAATTGTCTCATTCATTCTAATATAATGGTCTCGGGCATTTGTAATTGCCTCGTCAAATAATTTATATAATCCACCAATAAAAGTAATATTGGATAATTTAATTCTATTTTCATTAAATATAAATATTGATTCATTTGTTTTTTCTATTGAACCAATATATGTATCTGGCCTATGTAATACATGTTCAAGGTCAGTATATTGCTTATATTTATTAGATAATTCTTCTCTTTCCATTTAATATATAATAGCAATTCTCTATATTATAATAGTAATTCTCTATATAATAATATATAGCTATTTATATAATTGACATATTTGATAATTCAAATATTACTAATAAAATTCAAAAGTTCTTCTACAAAATGTCTAGCGAGGAAGGTTCATTATGCCCATTTCAATATTTTATGGCTCAACATTCGCCTCCAAGAACACCAACTTATTTAGCAATGAGTCCTGATAGTTCACCAAACAAAGAACACGTTTCTAAAGAAGAAGCAATAGAAGTTACAAAAAAAATAGAACTGACAACTATAGTTAAACCAGATGGGACAAAAACAGTTACACATTCGTATACAATTACGACTACAACTCCAGCAAAGACCAAGCCACCTGTAAAAAGTGATGTGCCAGCAACTTGCAACAATAATGTCAAATTGGTAAAGACAAATAAGCCAACTACTAAGCAAGGATTTAATTCTCGCTTGTATTTTGAAACTGGTAGTAGACCCGCAATCAGATTGGGTCCTATTCAATCGATGCCATGGTCAAGTGCAAGTATTTTGCCTAAACAAAAATCCTCATCAAAAAGGTCATTAGATGAGCCTGACAATTCAAAGCGAGCCCGCATTGTCTAACTAAATTGAATTGATGGCAATTTATCATCGAAGAGGTATACCCATTTTATTTGTGGTGATTTTTTTTCATTTCTTGAAAATTCTTCTAATAATAATATATAAATTTTCATAGTATTGCATAATATAATTGATGATGGATATTTTTTTTCAGATTTATCAAATTTAGCAGCATATTCTAAATTTTTACGCAATGCCATAATCTTAAATGATTTAATATTAAATTCTTTATTGTTGTTTGATTCAACATCGCTTGATTCAACATCGCTTGATTCATCATCGTTTGATTTATCATCATTTGATTCATCATCGTTTGATTCATCATCGTTTGATTCATCATCATTTGTTTTATCATCGCTTGATTTATCATCGCTTGATTTATCATTGTTTGATTTATCATTGTTTGATTTATTATTGTTTGATTTATCATTGTTTGATTTGTCATTATTTGATTCTTTATTATTTTTTAATATTGATTTTTTTGGCATTTTTTTTGAATTTTTGATTGGCTCAATTATACTTAATGATAATTTTTTTGCATATGATTTTAATTCTTGAACTTGTAAAAATAGGTCTTCTCTTACTCTAGTTTCACATATTGCTCCCTTTGCTAAACTTCGTATATCATTTTTTTTATCTTGACCAATTGTTATTTTTTGTATTGGCGGCCTTGTTTTAAATTTTGCATTAATACCTTTATCATCTGTTGTAAATCCAATTACAATTTCATTTTCTTTTATGGGTTTACTATCAAAATGAGCAATATTTTTCCATTCTTTATTATCATAATATAAGTGAATAGAATCTTTATCTTTATACCCCATAACAAATTTATGCTTTTCTTTTG
>Ga0114959_10002635_pt1 | contig 14513 bp, 15 predicted proteins | sample C_130625_EF_Meta_FD_87317 | JGI IMG/M metagenome (GOLD analysis project Ga0114959, IMG submission 87317) | Freshwater microbial communities from Lake Croche, Canada to study carbon cycling - C_130625_EF_MetaG | ecosystem: Environmental > Aquatic > Freshwater > Lake | place: Lake Croche, Canada...
ATCGCCAAGAAAAATCAATTCGCTTTGCCAGCCGTAAACGTTACGGGAACCGATACGGTAAACGGAGTTCTGGAAGCTGCCAAAGCCGTGAACTCACCGGTTATTGTTCAATTCTCGAACGGTGGAGCTCAATTTTACGCAGGTAAATCCTTACCAAACGCAAAACAAGAAGCTTCAATTGCTGGTGGAATTTCGGGCGCACATCACGTACATTTGATGGCGGAGGCTTACGGTGTGCAAGTAATTCTTCATACCGACCACTGTGCCAAGAAATTATTACCTTGGTTAGACGGGCTTTTGGATGCGGGTGAAGCATTTTATGCGCAACACGGTAAGCCATTGTTCTCCTCACACATGATTGATTTATCGGAAGAGCCAATCGAAGAAAACATCGAGATCTGCAAGCATTATTTAGCAAGAATGTCTAAAATCGGCATGACTTTAGAAATTGAATTGGGCGTAACTGGTGGCGAAGAAGACGGTGTTGATAACTCAGATATTGATTCATCAAAATTATATACGCAGCCTTCTGAAGTAGCGTATGCTTACGAAGAATTGAGCAAAATCTCTCATCGTTTCACCATTGCTGCGGCTTTCGGAAACGTACACGGCGTTTATAAATCAGGTAACGTTAAATTATCTCCCATCATTTTACATAATTCTCAAGAATTCGTAAAAGAGAAATTCGGTTTAACGGCAGAGAAACCCATCAACTTTGTATTCCACGGTGGTTCAGGTTCATCCCGGGCAGAAATTCGTGAGGCACTCTCTTACGGTGCAATCAAAATGAATATCGATACCGATTTGCAATGGGCATTTTGGGAAGGAATTTTGAATTTTTACAAAGAAAAAGAAGGATACTTACAAGGACAAATTGGTAACCCAACGGGCGAAGATTCTCCAAACAAGAAATTCTATGATCCACGTGTATGGTTGCGTAAAGGCGAAGATACTTTTGTGAGTCGTTTGAAATTAGCTTTTGAAGATTTGAATGCTGGGAATGCGAATCAGTATTTGTAATAATTTTGAATCATAAAAAAGCGTCTTGAATAATTTCAAAGCGCTTTTTTTATGATTCAACTTTCAATTTTAACAATCATTTCGTACCTTTGCATTCCAAATCAAAAATAATTATGTGGCTGGGCAGTCTTTTTTGAGTAAATACTTAATAATCAGACCTATGAGGCCACCGCTGGTAATTTTTCCGGAAAATAAATCAAAATTTTCAATCGTAAAAAACAAAAAATGAACGATTTAATTAAGTTCGTAGAGTCTGAAAATGCTGCACGCCGTGCAGAATTGCCCGAGTTTTCAGCAGGTGATACCGTTAATGTACACGTAAAAATCCGTGAAGGTGCTAAAGAGCGTATCCAGGTTTTCCAAGGAACCGTAATCCAACGTCGTAATGCGGGTGCTGGTGAAACATTTACGGTACGTAAAATTTCAAACGGCATTGGTGTAGAAAGAATTTTTCCTTTAATTTCACCAAACGTTGATAAAATCGAAGTTTTGCGGAGAGGTAAAGTCCGTCGTGCAAGATTATTCTATCTTCGTGGCAAACAAGGAAGAGCAGCCAAAGTTAAAGAATTGGTTAAAAAGAAAGTTAAATAATCATTTGATTGTTAGACATATAGTAAAAAAGTCGCTCCTTAAGAAGCGACTTTTTTGTTTTCAAGGAACTTTCAATAAAATAGGCAGAAAATCCGCCTCTATTTTCCTTAAAATATTTTTTGCACTAAAATTCTACGTTTTCTAAAATACTTTAAAAAATCAAACTTCTTTATGTTTTTTCGGAACATTAAATAATAAAGAGGTAATGATTGGGATAAAGAAAATACCAACGGTTAAAACGGAAATGGTAATATCCGCAGCGTGACTTCCCAGAAATCGGCTCAGGGTGCTTTGGGGATAGAAATGTTCGTAGAGCGATAATAATAATTTTACGCCTAAAATTCCGATAACAATAAAGGCGGCGGTTTCAAGGAATGAATACCGTTCCATTAATTTTACAAACCATTGGGCGATAAATCGCATGGCTAAAATTCCAATAAATACCCCAATACAAACCAAAATAATGTTCGGCGTGAAAGCGACTGCCGCAAAGACATTGTCAATAGAAAAAGCCATATCCATTAGTTCTACCAAGCAGACTGTTGCCCAAAATGTGCCTAAAGACCCCACAGTCAATTTGTAAAGCCAATTACTATCTTTATCAATGAAATCATCTTCTTCTGATACGGTTTGTTTTCCCTTCCACCAATCAAAGACTAAATACAAAAGATAAAGGCCACCAATGGGTTTTAGCCACCAAATTTTAATTAATGCTGCGGCAAAAATCATGGCTAATCCTCTGAAAAAATAGGCTCCCCAAATTCCATATTTTAAGGCTTTATCACGTTGATTTTGCGGTAAATCCATGACCATCGTGGCTAAAACTGCGGCGTTATCAACGGATAGTAAACTTTCTATTATAATTAAATTACCGATGATGGCGAGCGAAGCTCCTGGGTGAAGAAGGATGTCTTGCCAGAGTGAGTTGACGTACTGAAATAATTCGATCATTATTTTGATTAATTTGTTTAGTTAAATATTATGGATATTAGGGTTGATTCGCCATCGTAATAACGACTACTCGTCCTCCATCTTCTTTTGACAATAATAGTTTTTTACCATCGATCAGTTCCACCATTTCATTAATTCCAATCATTTTATTATCTGTCAAATCTTTCAACCCCGTTAACTTTTGATTAACCAGCACCCAAGCATTGTTATGAAAAGTAAAATAACCAACGGGTGTTTTCTGAGCTGCCGTTAAGCGTTCATTTCTAGGAATATTTCTATTGACGTGCCATTGAAACAGATATTGATTATGGTAAACCATCAAACGATGATTTTCTGGACGCCAAACGGTTGGCTTAAATTCATAGTATAAATCTAAAACCGGCAAAGTTCCTTCATGTGCCGTTCCACAAAAAGGGCATTTTGGCGTCGTTGTGTTATCAAAAACATACCATTTTTGTTCGCAAGTTGAATTACGACAAGGTTGCATCAAATCGGTAGTTTTCAACAAGGCTTGTTCCCACATGTCCGCATTGGGGCGTTCATTAGGATTATGCAGTCCTTTGATAAATGCTTGGTCGAAAAGTTCTTTCAAATATGGACCGGTGATGGCGTAAGGCAATTTATTTATATCCGACCAATAAGTATCCCATTTTGAAATCTGATTCATTTTGGGCCTGTTAGTAGCATCGCTGGGGTGTTCAATAAATAAGGCTTTTTCGCCCATTGATAGCAAATCATCCTTTTCCGTATCCAAATCATGCACTTTTCCTCCTTTGAGCGGATGCCGGTGGAGGAGATACATGTATACCAAACAAGCTAGTGCATGAAGGTCGGTGAGTCGATTGGGGAGTTTACGATTGGGATCGGCTTTGTTCAAATGTTTGCTGGCTAACACTTCAGGCGCAATGAAATCCGCTGTTCCAATCACCTCCGCCGCATACAAACCCGGCACAACCAAACCGTCTAGGTCAATCATACAAGCTGATTTTGTCACAGGGTCGACCAAAACATTATTGTATGATAAATCCGAATGAGATAAGCCCATTTGGTGCATTTTTTTTACGCCTCTTGCCAAATTTACGCATATCTGAAAATAGCCCAACCAATTTCCTAATTCACTCTCATCCAACCTTAATGGAAATGCTCTGTTTCTGAATTTTGAACCAGCAAACCATTTTCCATTTTTCTCTTCACCTTTAATTAAATCACTGGTGGCATAACCCGTTTTGAAGAAAAATTTTGGATTATAAATTGGGACAATTAAACCGGTTTTTCCATGGATTTCGATAATATCAGTGGGCCAACGATAGATTTCCTCCAAATAATAATCACCCGCTTCCTTCGTCTTGATGGCATTATAATATTGCGTTACAATCTTCGTGAGGCGTTCTTTTTGATTAAAATCTTGCTTTTCTTTAAAAATAGCAACCACATATTTTCTATCAGGACTAAAATAAACATTTTTAGCCGTCCCACTTTTTGGGTCTCCCTTGTCAACGTATTGATAAGTAGAGTCGTTTAAGATTGATTTAACGGTGATTACACCCATGGTGATTAATAATTAAATGTAACGCTGGCAAGGTTTAACCCACAGTGGAGCTGCCTGCCAGCGTTGTTTAAATCCTTAAAATATAATGGCCAAAGTCCTGTCATCATGATTGCCTGGACTCCAAAAATCCATCCATGCGGACAATTGATTGGCTATTTCCGTATTTTCAGGTTTAAATGCTACGGTTATTTTTTCTTCATTATTTCCGTTTAAATCTTCTAAAAATTCTTGCCATTTTTCGATTTTTTCCAAATTGGCTTCTACCACAAATTTAGGGTCGTAAATTCCATCGGTCATTAACATCAAATAGGCGAAATCATCAATTAATTTAAAACCAAAACGGGTGCCGAATTTATCACTACTGAAAATTTCGGGCATAGTGATGAACCGTGTTCCGCCTCCATATTCGCCTACATCCAGCCAGTTCATCAATTTAATTTCGGTTAAATCTTTATTCAATAATCCAATCGGACAATCACCCACGCCAAAGGATAAAATTGCGTAGCCAAATTCATATTTTTTGAACAATACAAATATCAACGTACTATGAAAATCCTTAATATTTGTTTCTGTTTTAAGGGCAAATTCTTCTAATTTTTGATGAACATTGAAAGCGGCATTCCCCAATTTATCATACACAAAGCGGTTGAGTTTTTTTGAAGTATCTTCTCCCGTGCTTAAGTTATGTTCCTGAAGGAGTGTATCAAATTCTGAGAAAGATTCGGCAGTCAAATTTTCCGTAAAATAAGCAATAATGCCATCACAAGCTATTTTTGAGCCTTGTCGAGCCAAAGTTGCACTTCCTGCACCATCCGCAACGCAAACCACATTCCAACCCGTTTCAGGAAAGTTTTTGAAAGCAAAATCATCATCTCTAAACGAGCCTACATTGGCATGGGAACGCCCTCGTTTGGAAGAAACCACGATGTGTTTTTCGCCTAAAACTTGAAAGTCTTGAACGTTATCTTCTTTCCAATAATTATTCTCACTTTGGGAACTAGGAATGTCTTTCCAAAGAGATTTTGGATTGGCGTTGATAATCAAAGAAACCCTTTTTTCATTCAATTCAGAATCATCGGGTTCGCCTGAAATTCTGAATTTCATGTTTATTCTAATATCACCACTTTGGGTTGGATTGCCTTTGATGGTTTCTGTTTCGTTATCATATTCCAATCCGTAATTCTCTAAATTTTCAAATTCAGAATAGGTTATTTCATTCAACCCCAACTTTGCAAAATCCAGATTAACCGAATATGGTTTGCCAACGGTGGCATTTGGAATGACAAGATTTTTATCGATGATGTCTTGAATCGCATTTTTCATCTTCCATTTGTCTATCATCACTTTTTGATTTTCTTGGATGAGCCTTACGGCATTTATGTTCGTTTCATCTTTTACAAATTCTTCAAAAAGTTGCGTTCTATTTTTCTGAATAGACTTTTCTTTTTGCGTCAAAAGGGTGTGGATGTATTTCTCTGTATCGTTCATCTTTGCTTTTTAACCTTGGGTTTTATTTACATCAAAACCATCATTTGCTGAACCATAAGTCCCATTCACGCCACAAGAAGGGCAAGTTGCCTTCAATTCTTTGGTGCTTGGGTCAATATTTCATGTTGGGTATTCAAAAAAACCAATTCAACAATAACAAAATACCCAACAAAACCAGTTGGGTCATATCAACCGAAAGACCAACTCCAACCTCGAATGGTTTAAAGAACGATTTTAAACCATTTAAAATAGGCGTAAAAATACCATTGAAAAAATCAAAAGCGCTTTTGAATTGACCCGTTAATTTGTCTTTGTATGGTAATAATTTTGAATAAAGAAACAGTCCAATGATGAGGACATTAATGAAAATATGGAGGATTAAGTACATTAAATTATAAGAGTTATTTCGCTTGGAGGAGGCGGTAAAGCAATTGTTTCACCCGTTCCTTGACTTTTATTTCCTTGTTCGATTGTCTCTGAAACCCATTTAAAAAACTGTTTCAATGTGGCACTATCGGCATTATCTAAGTGAATTACACTATCGGTTAATTCTTTCAACAAACTATCATCAGCTAATTTCCCAGCCGCACAACAAACAATAGCGCCAAAATTAAGCGATTTTATTTGGGGAAGCATCTCCCGATAGAGTTGTAAATCGTTGGGTTTACCATCTGTAAAAAGAAATAATAAAGGCTTCCAATCACCCTTTTGTGTTGGACTACCCTTCACAATATCCGTTTTTACTTTTTGGTACAACATCTCCAAAGCTCTTCCAGTATGCGTTGGGCCACTTTGAGGACAAGTAATTTCGGGTAATTGAAAAGAGGCTAATTCCGTGAGCGGAACTATTTCTTTGACCTCTCTATCGAACGTTACGATGCTTATCCACAAAGAATCCAAGGCCTGAGCATCCATTCTGAGCGTATTTATCATCCCACTCAAAGCATTATTTAAGGCTTGGATGGGTTCGCCATACATGGAACCGGAGGTATCTAATAAAAAATAAACGGGTAATCTTCTCATTTTTGAAATTTAAACTTAGCAATCGGCAATTGGCTCTCAGCTGAATGACAGTAGCTTGAAAAACAGCTAATTAGCGACAGGAAAATGTCAATTATTTAACCAAAGTTAAAGATGGTAATATTTTTTAGTAATGTAAAAACCTTAGAACTAATGAAGATTGCAATTTTCATTAGCTGAAAGCCAACTGCCGAAAGTTGATAGCTACACCACAATATTTAATTCTGATGGGGGAGGAGGCAATTCTTTCAAACCTTGCACTTCCTTTCCACTGTCTTCTACCTTTGTTGAAGAAACGCCAATAGAAGCCGTTACCCACAAAAAGAATTTTGAAATACTGGCACTATCCGCCGTGTCCAAACTTACTACATCATCCGTAATTTGCTTCAAAACACTCGTATCTGCCTTATTTCCAGCGGCACAGGCAATCGTGAAGGCGGTTTTATGCTTTTTGAATTCAGTCAAACCACTTTGCCAATTATCCGTCGGAATACCGTCCGTCATAATGAAAACTAAGGGTTTCCAATCGCCTTTTTGTTCCATCGTGGTTTTGGCAACTTCCCGTTCCATGCAATTACTAACTAATTTGAGGGCTTCTCCCAGCGCTGTTACGCCCGAAGCTTTCAAATCAACCATTTGGAAAGAAGCCAAATCGGTCAAAGGAATAATTTGCTGTGCCGTAGTATCAAAGGTGATAATACTGATGAAAGCTGTTTCGATGGCTTGCGGATTTTGGCGTAAGGAGCTAATCATCACTTGCACGCCATTTTTCACGGCTTCGATGGGTTCGCCACTCATCGAGCCTGACGTATCCAATAGTAAATAAACGGGTAATCTTCTCATGTGCTTAAACCCTTTCGGGCAATAGTTTTACGAATTTTACAAATACGATTGCATAATTCTTTTAATGGTTTGTCCCAAGAATGAATCATCTGTTGGGTCGCCGATGGCATCAAATTTCCATTGGTCGTTTCTTTTATACAATTTACCTAAAATTAAGGCGGTTTTTCCTTTGTACTGAGGTTCGGCGGCAACATTATACGAAGCAAAAACCGAATTTACTCTCGTGGCTGTTCCCTCAAACATACGAATTTTTGCGTAAGGAATCATTGAAAAATCTTCTTTTCCCACATTGTTTAAAAAGAAATAAATTTTTGAAACGTTGGGATTAATTTTTGTTAAATCAACCGTAATAATTTCGTTGTCTAAGCCATCATCGCCACCTGAATCACCCTGTAAATCGTCGCCGGTGTGTCTCATCGCCTGATCAAAGGTACTTAATTTCCCTTTTTGTAAGCCAAATTTTTGCAAAACTGACAAATTATAAAGCGGAGAATAAATAAAATCAATCATATTATTATTATTATCAACCAAAACACAACTTAAATCTAAGTCCACGTTGGTTTTATTGGTTGATAATCCAAAAAATCCTTTTGATTCGATGGCTCCCCAGTTTGCTCCTACGCAAAAATTGGTGAGTTCTGAACCCGATTCTTTTCTAAGGTCAATTTTCTGACCTTTTGATAAATTAATTGCCATGCTTGTCTTGATTATTTTAGTTATATTTATTTAGAAAATCCTCTAATCCACCTTTCATGCCCGTTCCTACTGCCTCAAATTTCCACTCGGTTCCACGTTTGTAAATTCTACCAAATTCAATAGCTGTTTCAATCGAAAAATCCTCTTCAAGTTCATATTTCAATAATTCAGCGTTAGAACTTGCATCAAATATCCTTATGTACGAATTGCGAACTTGCCCAAAGTTTTGCTTTCTACTTTCTGCCTCATGAATGGTTACGACAATACAAATTTCTGTTGCATTCGCATCAATGATAGATAAATCTACTTTGATTTGCTCATCGTCGCCATCACCATCCCCGGTTTGATTATCGCCAGTGTGTTCAACGGCACCATTGGGTGTTTTGGGATTATTGTAGAATACAAAATGGCTATCAGATAATATCTTTTTATTATCGCCCATGACGAAAATGGAAGCGTCTAAATCGAAAGCCGTACCCGTTGAAGAGCTATTGGTGTCCCAACCCAATCCAACGGTAAACTTTGGAGCATTGATTGATTCTCGTTGCCCTTTTTGTAAGTTAATTGCCATGCTATTGTTAGTTATTTTTGATTGTTTAGAAAATATAGATTGTGACTACTTATACTTTTATAATGGTTTTACTACTTTCCAAAAAGTCATGAGGTCTTCATCATCCTTCCCAGATTGATACAGTCTTTCCATAGGAGTTTTTGATAACCAAATTTTCAGTTGTAAATCCTTAATATGTTGAGGGGTATCTGTCATTTTTCAATTACACTTCAATATTTTGAGTTTTGCTAATCATTAATAGCTGTAATCTTAATAAATTCAAATTCTCCTGATAAGCCTCAATGGTGTGATAACTATTCCCTATCGCCATATTATACAATAATTCAAGAAAGGCATCTGAATGATTTTGAATGAATATCTGGAATAAACTTGGTTCACCATTCAAAATATATTTCACAATTCTGGTGTTAATCGAAAATCTTTCATTTTTAATAATATTATCTAAATCAAAAATGGATTTTACGTGATAATAATTCAAAAAATTCTCAATGTTTGGGTGAATATTTTTATTGATTAATTCAGCAAAATATAAAAGATAGGTTTCGTTTTCTAAATTATATTCCTTTAACATTTTCGTAATCATCCGTTCGTGGCTACCCGTGATCCGAATGTCGTCCAAGAAAATTAATACTTTATCTTTTAAGAAAGTGCTATCAATGTGAAACGTATCGTTTCCAATTAAACTCAATCTTTGGGCTTCGTCCAAAGCTCCATAATCTTCTTTATAAGTAATACTCCGAGTAACTTTTGTTTCTTGAACAACTGGCAGATTGTTTTCGGCCAACCATCTATTTAACCTAAAAACAAAGTAAGTCTTCATCCCTAAAGTAGCCGTCGGGATAAATGCGTAGGGACTTGAAATGACAACTATTTGTTCAAGAATAGGTTTTTTTGTCAGATAATTTTCGATAAAACCTTCTGCTAAAGCATGGCCAAATTCCTTAGCAATTGCATCGTCTCCGTATTTAAATCTACTATATTTTTTTGGACTGAACCCAAAATAGTCAGCACTATTTATTTTATGTAGTGAATATGTATGTTGCATTATTTCAATAAGTCTGCGATAGTGTTGAGATTTGAATTTATTTGAAAGCTATTGATTCCTAGACAATCAGCTCCGTGTATGTCTGCAATTATATTATCGCCAATGTGAATTATATCATCCAATACCAAGTTTTCACACTTTCTTTCTTGGTAAATTTTTTCAATCATCAAAGAAAAGAATTCGATATTGGGTTTGGATAAATTTACCTCATCAGAATACAATTGAAAACTAAAAAAGCGAGCTATCCCGATTTTTTCTAAGGCAATTCTAAGCGTTGCTCCTTTAATGAATCCTGTATTGCTCAAAATACTCATTGAAACATCAGGGATTTTTTCAAGAAATTTTAGTGTGGAAAGCGTTTCAGTGTGATAAATGGTGGGAATGTATTGGAAGAAAAGTTGTTCCATTTCGTGCAGTAACCATTCGATGTTAAGATTTTCAAAAGTCGAATTGGAACCGTTTAATTCGTAGATAATCATCAAATACATCTCTTCAACGTCAAGATTTCTTCCCGACTTTTGGTTGATGGCATTACTCATTAAATCTACTTTCCGAAAAAGAAGTTCAACCTCCGAAAACGGCTTTTGGGCAGTATTCAAATACTTGTGAAAGAATAGTGCTCGTTCTTTTTTAAAGGTTGGATTGGATTTAATCAGGGTAAGCCAAAGGTCAAAGGAGTAATGTTTATGTATTTTCATGGAATCAATAATGGGTGCAATAAAATTAGTTAATATTTTGATTTTCAAGTGATTATTTAATGATTTGTCCTTGAAAATATTTAGCCAAAAAGAAAGCTAAATCTTCTTTATAACCAATGCCCGAAGCCTCAAATTTCCATTTATTAGCTCTTTTGTAAAGTCGGCCAAATTCAATGCCCGTTTCAATCGAGAAGTCTTCATCCAATTCATATTTAGCAATTTCTTGGTTGGTAGCATCATCCACCACACGGATGTATGAATTTCTAACTTGTCCAAAGTTTTGTTTACGAGTTGCTGCATCATGAATTGTTACAACAAACAAAATTTCTTCAATCTCTGGATTAACTTTCGATAAATCAATTTCAATCGTTTCGTCATCTCCATCATCACTATTTCCGCCCGTTGGGTCGTCACCGGTATGATGTAATGCTTCATCGGGAGAATCAGTATTGCCATAAAATACGAAATAATCATCGGCAGGAATGATTCTGCTGGTATTTATCATGAATGCCGAAGCATCCAAATCAAAATTATGTCCTGTTCCCTCATTCGGATGCCAGCCTAAGCCAACGCTAATTTTAGATAATCCAATATCAATTTTTTGTCCTTTTATTAAACTAATTGCCATTTGAGAGTAGATTTTTTGATTCTCTCAAATATAGTTATTATTTCTTTTTCAAAAATATTTTTTGTCGATATTGTTTTGAACGGTCATATCTGGGTTCGGGCTAGATGATTATAAAAAAATGAGGCGGAAAATCCGCCTCATTTGTATTCTGTACTAAAATTTTATGTTAAAACAAATAACCATTTTTCGCAATTGATGCCTCAGCAATACGTCTGCGGGCATTTTTTAAGTTCATGGGTGCTATTTTCGTAAAGCGTTTTAAGCCCATCAACATCACGCTCAATTCGTCTCCTTCGGCAAAACTGGTGATGGCCGTTTTACCAGCCGTATTCACTTTATCAACCGCAAAGTGTAAATAAATCATTGCAGCATCTTTCTGTAATTCACACGCTTCCTCTCCACGAATACCGATTAACTTTTCAACTCTCAACAAGGTTGACTCTGCTACGTAAAGTTCAATCATCATATCGGCTAAATTCATAATAATTTCTTGCTCATGTTCAAAAGTCATCATAAATTTTTGCAAAGCTGCTCCAGCAATCATTAAGGTAGCTTTCTTTAAATTTTTCACAACTTTCTTTTCAGCCATTAAAATGCCGTCTTCTTCTTGCGAATTAAAATCAGGAATTGCCAATATTTCTTTGCCAACTGCCATGGCCGCTGGCATCAAATTTAATTCACCTTTCAAGGCCCGTTTCACGATTGTACCAACCGAAAGCAAACGATTAATCTCGTTTGTCCCTTCAAAAATACGGTTGATTCTTGCATCACGATAGGCTCTGTCCATCGGTGCTTCGGCCGAGAAACCCATTCCACCGTAAATCTGAACACCTTCATCGACCATAAAATCCAACACTTCCGAACCGTGAACTTTCAACATCGCACATTCAACGGCAAATTGTTCAACCCCTTTCAACTTAGCTTGTGCCGAATCCATCCCACCCGCTAGAAGCTCTGCGATTGCATCGTCAATGTTTTGCCCAGCTCGATAACAAGCCGATTCTGAGGCGAATGTTTTAACTGTCATCTCCGCAATTTTGTGTTTTATAGCCCCAAAATTGCTGATTGAAGTATTGAATTGTTTACGTTCAATCGAGTAATTAACGGATGTTGCAATTACGCCTTTACAAGCTCCTATGACTGCTGACGCTAATTTTATACGACCAATATTCAGAATATTTACCGCAATCTTAAATCCTCCTTCACGAGTAAATAATTGATTTTCAACTGGAACGACACAATCCGTAAAAAAAACTTGACGGGTAGAGGATCCTTTGATTCCCATCTTGCGTTCTTCTTCATTCATCGTAATTGAGCCGGGCGACGCTTCGCCAAAGGATTTTTCAACGATAAAGGCAGTCAATGATTTATCAGAATCTATTTTTGCAAAAACAATAAAAAGATCCGCAAAACCGGCGTTGGTTATCCACATTTTTTGTCCGTTAATGATAAAATTCTTACCATCTTCCGATAAAATTGCTTTTGTTTTACCCGAGTTGGCATCTGAACCTGAATCTGGTTCGGTCAAACAATAAGCGGCTTTCCACTCACCAGAGGCAAGTTTTGGCAAATATTTTGATTTTTGCGCCTCGTTTCCGTAATATAGGATTGGCAATGTCCCGATTCCCGTGTGAGCTGAATAAGCTACCGAGAATGAATGCCCGCTGCCGCATGCTTCCGCCACCAACATTGAAGTGTTGAAATCCATTCCAAACCCACCATATGCTTCTGGAATGGCAGTTCCCAACAAACCTAATTCGCCCGCTTTATCCATCAACTCCACCATCAAATCAGTATTTTTGGCATAATCAATCTCGTCTAAACGTGGGTGGACTTCAGTACGAAGAAAATCCAAGCAAGTTTGGGCAATCATTTGTTGTTCTTCCGTAAATTCTTCGGGAATGAAAACTTGTGAAGCCTCAATATCTTTGATTAAAAATTCGCCTCCTTTGATAGAAGCTTTGTTTTCTGTGATCGTCATTTTTCCTTAAATTAAATACTGAATATGAGGTATTTGTATCAATTTTTTTATTTTAATACTGTCAAATTAGTATGCTTGCATACTAATTTTTTGCAAAGATACACAAATAAAAAAATGCTATGCAAGCATAACATTTAAAATATTTTTGAATCTCAATCTACTAAAATTTTGGTTCAAGTAAGGAGGCTTCTGTAATGTTCTCGGCTTTGTAATTTGCGGTGTCATTATTCACTATTTCATTAATATTCCTCATTACTTCAAAGAAAATATTGAGTTTTTCTTCCCCAATTTTTTCATATATTGCGTCGTTAAACAAAATTACACCCTGACGAGCATAATCTCGTTTACGCTTCCCTTCTTCGGTAAGATATACCTTTACCACTCGGCGGTCATCAGCATCAATTTCACGTTGAATCCATTTTTTGTCTTCCAATGATTTCAACATTCGAGTCAGGCTTCGGGGTTCTAAACCTAATGCTGGTGCGATTTTAGTGGCAGGAGTACCTTTTCTGTCAATATTCAACAGCACATAGCCAATCGCCATGGTCATGTCAAATGGTCCTGCATAGGAATTATACATTCTACTGATGGCGTGCCAACCAGATTTTATGTGATAATCTACGGTTTTATCTGCTTTCATGAATCAATGTAAAGAAACTGGAAATTATTATGCAATGCATAACAATACAAATTTGAGGAATAAAAATTTGTTATGCAAGCATACGGTTAAAAAAGAGAACAGAGCACAGAACTTAGGGAAGAGCTGTTATGTGTTAACAAGTAGATTTAATCTATTCGACAACGTCTAATGCTCTCCATCAACCGCTAATTCCTGTTCTCTAATTTCTTTTTCAAAACATTTTATCCGATTTTTTGAGTTGAACCTTAAAGCGTCTTTCGTCTTTACCATCCCGAATTTTTACGATATATTCACCAGCAGAAAGTGCGTAAGTAGGTAACAAAATTACTTCAATTTTGCTTTTCTGCACCGCATCGCACGGAACCCCCATACCCGAAGTCGTATTTAACAAAATATCATTTTCTTTGATATTTTCCATCTTTATTCTTACCATTTCTCCAACTTCAGAAGTATGTAAAGTAACCCCAAAAGCTTCTCCATTCACGGCACTTACTTCAACCTCCATTGGTGAATATACGTACAGATTACGTTCTGAATCAAATTCTAGCAATCGGTAATAATTAATGAATCCCCCCATCGGAGTTTCATCAAGGAAGCTATTAAATTCTTGATTGTGAGTTGGTTTGAGTTCGGCAATATCATCATATTTATCAGCATCTCTACTACGTTGAATAATAAATTTTCGAGTGTGATGGCCTTTAGGGCTTATCCACTTTAATTGAACCATTTGCTCAGTTGCGACTGCGGTTAGCTCGATTGTTGCATGAGAAGTGGTCTTGACACGCCCTCTTA
>Ga0114959_10002637_pt1 | contig 14513 bp, 14 predicted proteins | sample C_130625_EF_Meta_FD_87317 | JGI IMG/M metagenome (GOLD analysis project Ga0114959, IMG submission 87317) | Freshwater microbial communities from Lake Croche, Canada to study carbon cycling - C_130625_EF_MetaG | ecosystem: Environmental > Aquatic > Freshwater > Lake | place: Lake Croche, Canada...
GGTGCTGGCGCGGCTGCACGCCGCGATCACCGCGACGATCGCCGAGCCAGGCTTCGCCGCCACCATGGCGCGTGAAGGCACGCTGCCCCAGCCCATGGACCAGCCCGCCTTCGCGGGCCTGCTGCGGCGAGAGGTGGCGGCGATGCGGGAGGTGGTGGCGGCGGCGAAGATCCGCGCGGATTGACGCGGCGCCGCACCGCCCCATCATCGTCCGGCGGCAAGGAGAGTGGCATGGCGGATATTTTGATCATCGGCGGCGGCGTCGGCGGCTTGACCCTGGCCCTGGTGCTGCACGCGAATGGCGTGCCGTGCCAGGTGCTGGAAGCGGCGGCCGAGATCCGCCCGCTCGGCGTCGGCGTGAACGTGCTGCCGCATGGCGCGGCCGAACTGGCGCGCCTGGGCCTGGTGCCGGCGCTGGAAGCCCAGGGCATCGCCACCGATGAGGCGAATTTCTTCAACCGCTTCGGCCAGCTGGTGCACCGCGAACCGCTGGGCCGCGCCGCTGGCTATCCGCAGCCGCAGCTCTCCCTCCACCGGGCCGATCTGCACATGACGCTGTTGCAGGCGGTCCGCGCGCGGCTGGGGCCGGCAGCGGTCACGCTGGATCGGCGCGTGGAACACTTCGCGCAGGATGCCGATGGGGTGACGCTGCACTTCGCGCCGGATGCGACCGGCGCCCGGCCGCCCAGCCTGCACGGGGCCGTGGCGATCGGCGCCGATGGCATCAACAGCGCCATTCGCCGCCAGCTTTTCCCGGATGAGGGCGATCCGAAATACACCGGCTACAACATGTGGCGCGGCGTGACGCGCTGGCAGCCCTTCCTGACCGGCGCCAGCCAGACCCGCATCGGCTGGCTGGCGAACGGCAAGATGGTGATCTACCCGATTCGCCGCTTTGCCGATGGCACGCAGCTGATCAATTGGGTGTTTGAGGTGGAGACCACCACCTATCGTAGCCGGCGGGACTGGAACCGCCCCGGCGAGATCGCGGATTTCATGCCCTGGATCGCCGATTGGCAGTTCGATTTCCTGGATGTGCCGGCCCTGGTGCGGGCCAGCGACGTGGTGCTGGAATTCCCCATGGTGGACCAGGACCCGCTGCCGCGCTGGACGCATGGCGCGGTAACGCTGCTGGGCGATGCGGCGCACCCGATGGTGCCGCGCGGGTCGAACGGCGCCGGGCAATCCATCCTGGATGCCCGCTGCCTGGGCGACCTGCTGACCCGCCACCGGGATGCCCCGGCAGCGGCCCTGGCGGCGTATGAGGCCGAACGCCTGCCGGCGACGACGAATGTGGTGCTGACCAACCGCCGCAACCCGCCCGACGCCATCCTGCGCGAAATCTACGAACGTACCGGCGACAAGCCGTTTTCCCGGGTTGAGGACGTGATGAGCCGCGAGGAGATGCTGGCGATCACCGGCGGCTACAAGCAGGCGGCGGGCTATACGCTGGAGAAGCTGGCGGCGCGGGGGTAGGGGCGAACATCTGCCAAACCGCGGCAACCGCGCAAAACCGCGCCCCTGCTCAGCACGCCGCCGGGCTTGCCGCCCGCCGCGCCGTCGCGCACCTTTGGGCGCATAGGCAAGAGGTCAGGATCATGCAGAATTCCGAGGCGATCTGGCAATTGGTCGAAGCCAAGCGAGAGCCGTTCATCGGCCTTTCCGATCGCGTCTGGGGGATGCCGGAGCTGGCCTATCTCGAAACCCGCTCCACCGCCGAACATCTGGCGATGCTGCGCGAGCAGGGCTTCCGCATCACCGAAAATCTGGCCGATATCCCCACCGCCGTGATGGGAGAGGCGGGCGAGGGCGGGCCGGTCATCGCCATTCTTGGCGAATACGACGCGCTGCCGGGGCTTTCGCAGGAAGCGGGGGTGACGGAACCGCGCCCCTTGGCCGGCGATGGGGCGGGGCATGGCTGCGGCCATAATCTGCTGGGCGCGGCCAGCCTGCTGGCGGCGACCGCGGTGAAGGATTGGCTGGCGGCGAACAAGCTGCCCGGGCGGGTGCGCTATTATGGGTGCCCGGCGGAAGAAGGCGGCGCGGCCAAGGGCTTCATGGTGCGCGACGGCGCCTTCGACGATGTGGATATCGCCATCTCCTGGCACCCGGCCGCATTCGCCGCGGTGCAGGAAGCGCTCTCACTGGCCAATACGCGGATCGACTTCGCCTTCCAGGGCCGCGCCAGCCATGCCGCCGCCGCACCGCAGCTCGGCCGCTCGGCGTTGGATGCGGCGGAGCTGATGAATGTCGGCGTGAACTACATGCGCGAACACATGCCCTCCGACGCGCGGATTCACTACGCCTATCTGGATGTGGGCGGCGTCGCGCCGAACGTGGTGCAGGCGACCGCCAAGGTCCGCTACCTGATCCGCGCGCGGGACCTGGTGGAACTGCGCCGGCTGATCGGGCGGGTGCGCAAAATCGCCGAGGGCGCGGCCCTGATGACCGAGACCACGGTCGAAGCGACGGTGATCTCTGGCGTGTCCAACCTGCTCGGCAATCTGCCGCTGGAACGCGCCATGCAGGCCAATCTGGATCGCCTGGGCCCGCCGCCCTTCGATGCGGCGGACCGGGCCAAGGCGGCGGAATTCCAGGCGACGCTGACCGAGGAGGACATCGGCGCCTCCTGGCGCCGCATCGGCCTGCCGCAGCGGCCCGGCGTGTCGTTGTGCGAAGAAGTGCCGGCGCTGGATGTGCGGGGCGCGCCGATGGTGGGCAGCACGGATGTGGGCGATGTCTCCTGGGTGGTGCCCACGGTGCAGGCGCGCGGCGCGGTCTATGCGATCGGCACGCCCGGGCATTCCTGGCAGCTGACCGCGCAGGGCATGCTGCCGGCGGCGCATAAGGGCATGCTGCATGTGGCGAAGGTCATGGCTGGCACGGCGGTGGATTGCCTGCGCGATCCGGCGCTGATCGCCGCGGCGAAGGCCGACCTCGCGGCCCGCACCGCCGCCGCACCCTATGAGCCCGTGCTTTCTGCGGAGGTGCGCCCGCCCTTCGGCATGTCGCGCGGCGAAAGCTAGGGCCGGGTGTCGGGCGGCGGCTCATCAAGCCCGTCTGGCGCCACCGCCAGCGGGTCGCGCACCAGCAGCCCGGCATCGTTTTCCGCCACCCGGCCGACGCGCCGGCCCACCGGCCAGGCGCGCACCGCCGCATCGGGGACGGGGCGCAGCAGCCCGAGAAGCTCGGTGGGCGTCGCCGGGGCTTCGCCCAGCCAGCGGGGCCAGTCAGCGGGCGGCAGGATCGCCGGCATGCGTTCATGCAGCGGCAAGAGCTTGGCATTGGCCGGCACGGTGATGATGGTGCAGCTACGGAGGATGCTGCCATCGGGCGCCCGCCAGCCCTCCCACAGCCCAGCGAGCGCCATGGGCGCGCCATCGGCGAGGGCAACGGCGAAGGGCTGCTTGTCGCGCCCGTCCTGACGCCATTCGTAGAAGCCATCGGCGGTGACCAGGCAGCGGCGTTTGCCGAAGGCTTCGCGGAAGGCCGGTTTTTCGGCCAGGGTTTCGCTGCGGGCGTTGATCATGCGGGCGGCACCGGCGGCATCCTTCGCCCAGCGCGGCACCAGGCCCCAGCGGAGCGGATCAAGATGCCGCGCGCCGCTTTCGGGATGGCGGCGGATGGCCAGGGCGTCTTGCGTCGGCGCGCGGTTGAAGCTGGGCGGCGTATTCGGCAGCGGGTTCACCGTCTCGAAATACCGCGCCAGCTCGGCCGGGCCGCGCTGCTGGAAATACCGCCCGCACATGCCGCGCGACGTTCAGTCGATGCGGATATCGGCGCGCTTCACCATATCCGCGAAGAAGGCGATCTGCTGTTCGCGGAAGGCGGCGAATTCTTCGACCGTATTGGGACGGGTGAGGGCGCCGAGTTGGGACAGGCGATCGAGCACCGCAGGCTCCTTGGCCACCGCGGTCAGCTCGGTATTCAGTTGGCGGATCAGCGGCTCGGGCGTGCCGGCGGGGGCGAAGACACCGTTCCACTCCCAGGTCTCGAAGCCCGGCAGGAAGCTGGCCATGGCGGGGACGCCGGGCAGCACGGCGATGGGCTGCGGCCCGCAATGGGCCATGCAAATGGCCTGGTTGGCCTGGGTGACCGGCAGGGTGCCGGGGACGTTCGAGAATTGCAGCGGCACCCGGCCGGTGGTCAGGTCGTTCCGCGACGCCGCGATCTCCTTGTACACAATGTGGTTGATCTTCACCCCGGCCATCAGGTTGAACAGCTCCAGCGACACGTGCTGCACGGTGCCGATGCCGGTCGAGGAACAGTCGAGCTTGCCGGGGTTGGCCTTGGCCAGCGCGATCAGCTCCGGGATGGTTTTGGCCTCGAAATCCGGCCAGCGCATCAGCGTGTTCGGCGTGAGCATGGCCAGGAAGACCGGCAGCAGGTCCCGGCGGGTGTCGTAGGGCAGCTTGGTGCCGAACAGCGACGGATTCACCGAATGCGCCGTCGCATCATAGAGCAGCGTATAGCCATCGGCCGGCGCCCGGGCGACCGCCTGGGCGGCCAGGGTGCCGGCCGCGCCGGGGCGGTTTTCCACCGTGAAATTCTGGCCCATTTTCTGCGACAGCGCGTTGAAGAAGATGCGGCAGACCACATCGGCGGTGCCGCCCGCGCTGTAGGCGTTTACCACCCTCACGGTCTGCGCCGGGTAACGCTGCGCCCGCGCCGCCAGTGGCAGGGCCAGCACCCCGCCGAACACCGCGCGGCGCGCCATACGAAATCCCGCCATGCTTTTCCCCCCGTGGCTTTACTTGCCAGCATCCGCCGTGGTGAGCGGCGGCGCAACCCCGACTCAGAAGGGCAGGAAGATATCGAGCAGCTGCGAGCCCAACCGTGGCTTCTGCAGGTCAGACAGCGTACCGCGACCACCATAGGCGATCCGGGCCTCCGCCAGCCGGTCGTGGCGGACGGTGTTGTCGCTGGCGATATCCTGCGGGCGGATCACGCCTTGCAGCGCAAGCTCCCGCAGCTCGGCGTTCACCCGCACCTCCTGCTTGCCGGACAGGATGTAATTGCCGTTCGGCAGCACCTGGGTGATGGTGGCCGCCAGCCGCAGGGTGACCGTATCCGTTCGGTTCATTTTGCCGTCGCCATCCGTGACCTGGGCGCCATTGGTATCGACCAGCGTCGCGGGCACCGCGGGCGGGGTGAACCAGCGCGTTTGCAGCCCAAAGAATTGCGAGACACCCATGGTGTCGGACTCGACCCTGGCGCGCTGCGTCCGATTGTTCAGCTGCGCGGTATCCTGGATGCTGACCAGGACGGTGATCAGGTCGCCCACCTGGGACGCGCGCTGGTCGCGCAGGAAGGTCCGACTGCCCGGGCGCCAAAGGCTGTTATTGTTGCTCGGCGCCTCCCGCAGACCGGGGCCGGGCATCGTCACCGGGCGGTAGTTCGGATCGCGCGTCGGATCAGCAAGTTCCGATAGTGGCGGATCGCGTCCGACGCGCGCCAGCCGCTCCGCCTGTCCACAGGCCGCGAGCAGGGCGGGCAGCAGCAGCGGCAAAAGCCGCAGGGGCCGGGTCCTCACCGCAGCACCGGCACGCTGCCGGCCAGCACGCGCACGCGGCCCGGGCCGATGACCTCGCCTTCCACCACCTGTTGGCTGCCGAGGTTCATCACCGTGACCGAAGCGCCGCGGGCCGCGCCTTCCAGCGCGCGGCCCATGGCGGTGAGCGACAGGCCCGGCGTCTCCAGGACCAGCGTCACCCGGCCGTTCTTCGACACCAGCTCCGGTGGCGCCAGATCGGCGAGTTGGAAGGGCAGTTCGGCGCCGATCGGGCGGCGCAGCTGGCGGCCGACCACCTGTTCGGCGCGCTCGGCCGCGCCGGGCCGGACGCGTTCGGCCCGCAGCCGAACCTCCTTTACATCGCCGGGGCCGACAATATCGCCGAGGGCCAGGCGATGGTTGGCGATCGTCACCGGCACCGTGCGCGCCGCCCGGCCAGCCAGCCGCCAGCGCTGCGTCGGGATGCCCTCTGCCGCCACCACCAGGGTGGCGCTGAAGCGACCGCTGGCGCCTTCGAGGGACATCGCCTCGATCCCCAGCTCGACCGGGGCGGTGGGCGGCACCATGGGCGGCGTCCAGGCACCCAACTCAATCTCCGTCGACCGCGAGCCACCGAGCCGGACGAGTTCCGTCAGCAGGGCGGCATCGACATCGGCACGCGTCACCGGGCGACCGGCGCGTTCCACCACCACCTTGTCGTTCACACTCAGCGGGCGCCAGGCGAGGCCGAAGGTCTGGGCGATACTCATGAGCTGCGCTGCCTCCAGCACCAGACGCCGGCCAGGGGCGGGCGCCGCGCCGAGGGTCTGGCCAGCTCGCGGCCCGGCACCCTCGAACAGATCGCCGAGGCGGATCGCCGGATCGTCGATGGTGGCGACCGGGCGGATCGCGACCAGGCCCTGCGCCCAGGCGCCGGTTGGCAGCACTGCCAGCATGAGAAGAACCACCAGGGCGTGCATCATGGCCTCACTGCATCCGGGTGAGCGTCGAGAGCATCTCATCGCTCGCGGTGATCACCTTGCTGTTCATCTCATAGGCGCGTTGGGCAGTGATCAGGTTGGTGATCTCCTGCACCACGTTCACGTTGCTGGTCTCGATGAAGCCTTGCAGCATCCGGCCATGGCCGGGCTGTCCGGGCGGGGCCACCTGCGCGGCGCCAGATGCCGGGGTCGCCAGCAGCAGGTTGTCGCCGATCGCTTCCAGCCCGCCTTCATTGGCGAAGATCGCCGTGGCGACCTGCCCGACATTGGCTGGCGCCACCTGCCCATCGAGCTTGGCGAGCACTTCGCCAGCCGGGTTGATGGTGACGTCAACGGCTGCCGCCGGGATGGTGATGCCGGGCAGCACCAGGTAGCCCTCCGCCGTGACGAGCTGCCCTTCGGCGGACAGACCGAAGGTACCGTCCCGGGTGTAGGCGGTATCGCCGTTCGGCAAGGTTACCTGGAAGAAGCCATTGCCCTGGATCGCCAGGTCGAAGCGATTGCCGGTTTGCGACAGGCTGCCCTGCTCGCCGATCCGATAGATGGCGGAGGTGCGGACGCCGAGGCCGATCTGCGCCCCGGACGGCAGGATGCTGCCGCTTTCCGAACTTTGCGAGCCGACGCGGCGCAGGTTCTGGTAGATCAGATCCTGGAATTCCGCCCGGCGGCGCTTGAAGCCGGTGGTGCTCATGTTGGCGATGTTGTTGGAAATCACTTCGACATTGGTCTGTTGGGCCTGCATGCCGGTGCCGGCGATATCGAGGCTGCGCATGGGGGATTAATCCTTGGCGGTCGGTTATCGGCGTCAGCCGACGGGGCGGAGAATGCGTTCAATGGCGCTGCGGATGCGGTCGTGCTCGGCATCGGCGAAGTTGGCCGCATCCTGGAATTCGCGGGTCACCTCGGTCAGGCGGGTCAACTCCATCACCGACTTGACGTTGCTGCCTTCAAGCGCGCCCTGGACGACGTTCGGGCGCTCGACCGGGTTTGGCGGCTCGGTGCTGGTGTAGAGGCGGTCGCCCTCCGGCCGCATGGCCTGGGGCGTTTCGAACTGCACGACGCGGAGTTTGCCGATCACGCCATTTTCCGAACGGACAGTCCCATCGCCCATCACCTCGATGCGGCTATCCGCCGCGCCGATGGTCAGCGGCTGGCTGCTGACATCGAGCAGGGCATGGCCTTCCGGATCGACGATCCTGCCGTCATCGGACAGGGTGAAGCGGCCGGCCCGCGTGTAGCGATCGCCGCGCGGGCTCTCGACCACGAAGTAGCCGGGCCCCCGCAGGGCCAGATCGAAGGGATTACCGGTTGTGCCCAGCGGTCCTGGCGCGTTCTCCCGCCAGGTGGCCCGGTCGATGGTGTAGTTGGTCGGGCCACCGCGCGTGCCGATCGCGCCGGGCTGCACGAAGCGGGAGAAGACCAGCCGCTCGGCCTGATAGGCAGGCGTTTCGAGATTGGCGAGGTTATGCGCCACCGCATCAAGCGCGCGCTGCTGACTGCTCATGCGCGAGAGGACGACATAGCCTGGGGTATCCATCAGATGCTCCGTGACGCGGGCTTCGCCACCCGCCAAACGCGGGCTCGACCACATCATCGCAACCGGCATGCCAGCCCAAAGCCCTGCCGAGACCGGCGCGGACTGCCGAGGCCGGGCAGGAATTGCCGGGCCACCCGGCGATGGATGCCGCCGCAAAGCTTCCTTAACGCGATGCTGCCACTCTCCCCGGACCCAAAGCGGAGAGGGTCATGGCGGCAAAAGAAGCCGATCCGGCAGGTGCCGAGACGGCGGCCGGAGGCAAGGGGAAGGGCAAGCGCAAGCTGCTGCTGATCGCGCTACCGGTCGTGCTGCTTGGGGCTGGGGCCGGGGTTTGGTTCTCCGGCATCCTGGGCGGCGGCGGCGATGCGCATGCCGAAGCCTCGGCACACGGGGGTGAAACCGGCGGCCAAGGCGCCGGCCCCAAGGCCCCGGTCTTCGTCGATCTGCCGGAGATTGTCGCCAACCTGAACGCACCAGGCCGGCGCAGCAGCTACATAAGGCTGCGCAGCAAGCTGGAGGTCGCCCGCGCCGCCGATGTCGCGACGGTGGAAGCGGCCATGCCGCGGCTGCTTGATCTCTACACCACCTATCTACGCGAAATGCGGCCGGAGGAGCTGCGCGGCAGTTCTGGAACCCAGCGCTTGCGGGAGGAGTTGATCGCCCGCGCCAATCTCGTCCTCGCGCCGGCACGGGTGAACGACATCCTGTTCACGGAACTCCTCGTGCAATGAGCGATAGCGGTGATCCATCGGATAGTGAGGAAGAGCCGGCGGGCGGCCAGATCCTCGACCGGGAGGAGATCGACAGCCTGCTGGGTGCCGATGGCAGCGCAGGCGGTGAGGATGAGGCCAGCGGCATCGAGCGCATCGTCAGCGCCGGGCTGGTTGCCTACGAACGTCTGCCGATGCTGGAGATCGTCTTTGATCGGCTGCTGCGAATTCTCTCGACATCCCTGCGCAATTTCACCTCAGACAATGTCGATGTATCGATCGACAGCATCGTCTCGCTCCGCTTCGGGGACTACCTGAACAGCGTACCGCTGCCCGCGATGCTGGCCGTCTTCAAGGTTGAGCAATGGGATAATTATGGCCTGCTGGTCGTCGATTCCTCATTGATCTACTCAGTGGTCGATGTGCTGCTGGGCGGCCGCCGCGGCACCGCCGCCATGCGGATCGAGGGGCGTCCCTACACGACCATCGAGCGTGTGTTGGTCGAGCGGCTGATTATGCTGGTGCTGCAAGATCTCTCCGACGCCTTCAGCCCGCTTTCGCCGGCCACCTTCCGCTTCGAACGGCTTGAGGTGAATCCCCGCTTCGCGGCGGTATCCCGGCTTTCCAATGCCTGCATCCTGTCGCGGCTGCGGATCGATATGGAGGATCGTGGCGGCAAGATCGAGTTGCTGCTGCCCTACGCGACCCTGGAGCCGATCCGCGAATTGCTGTTGCAGCAATTCATGGGTGAGAAATTCGGCCGTGACTCGATCTGGGAGACCCACCTCGCTGAAGAGCTACGCCATACCGAAGTGGCCCTTGAAGTCGTGCTGGATGAACAGACGATGTCGCTCTCAACCATCATTTCGCTGCAACCAGGCGATCGGATCACGCTGAACAGCCCACCCGGCTCGCCCGTCATGCTCCGTTGTGGCGATGTGACACTGTTCGAAGGCGAACTCGGCCGCCGGGAAAACCGCATTGCGGTCCGGATCGGGCGTGAGTTCCGCGATATGCAGGAGAGCTGAGATGCTTGGCACGATCGGCATGTTGCTCGATGGCGTCGTGATCGCCCTGCTCATCTTCGCGCTGCCGCTGGTCTTACGGCTCGAACGCCGATTGGCGGGGCTGCGCCAGGACCACGGCGCGCTCGCCGCCGGTGCGGCCGATCTGACCGAGGCCACCCGGCTTGCCGAGGCGGCTTCGGTCCGCTTGCGCGCCGCCGCAGAGTCCGGGGGCCGGCAGGTTGCGGAAAGCCTCGCCAAGGCCGAGCCGCTACGGGACGATCTGCGGTATTTGATGGAACGCGCGGAGACACTGGCCGACCGGCTGGAAGGCCTGGTGCGGACCGCCCGCCCGATGGCCGCCGAAGCAGCCGGCCCGGCCGCTGCGCCCGCGCCGACCGCCGCGCCCCCCGCCAGTCAGGCAGAACGGGATCTGCTGCGCGCCCTGCTGAAGGGCATTCCCGGGTCCGCGCCATGAAACTGCTACCGCTGACACTGGCCGGCCTGCTGTTGCTGCTGGGTGGCAAGCTGGTCGATCTGCTGTTCGGCGAACCGCTCAGCGCGACCCGGACGACGATCGCGCCGGCGCAGGCCAGCAGCCCGCCGCCGGCAAAGCCGAAACCGCCGCCCGTCGCAGCGCCACCCCCGCCGGCGGAGCCGACCGCCGAGGAGAAGGCCGAACGCGCCGTGCTGCTCAGCCTGCGGCACCGCCGAACCGAGCTCGAGACACGGGAGCAAAGCTTGACGCAGCGGGAGACCACGTTGCGTGCGGCCGAACAGCGCCTGCATCAGCGCGCCAACGAGCTGACCGCGACCCAACAACGGCTGGAGGCGACGTCGCGGGGCCTGACCGATCGCGAGGAGCAGGGATGGCGCCAGATGGCCAAGCTCTATGAAGGCATGAAGCCGCGCGAGGCCGCGACGATCCTTGATGAGCTGGAGATGCCCGTGCTGCTCGGCTTGATGCAGCGGATGAACGAGCGGCGCGCGGCCCCGCTGCTCGCTGCGATGAAACCCGAGCGCGCGCGCCTGCTGACCGCCGAACTGGCGCGCAGCCGGGCGAAGCCGGCAGACTAGATGTTCGGCCTCGCGCAGCGGACGGCGGCAATGGCCGCCCGGCAAACCATCCTCAGCCGCTGGTGCGCCTGGCTGCCGCTGGGCGCACTGCTGCTGGCGGCCCAGGCACAAGCGCAGGAACTGGTCGCTGTCCGGACCGGACGGCATGCCGGCTTCGATCGCGTCGTGCTCGAATGGTCGGAGACACCCTGGTATGCGGCGAATCTCGGGAACGACAAGGCGGTCGTGCGGTTTGCCGCCCCCTTGGGACCGCAGGCGGGGCAAATCGGCGGCTTGCGGAACTTGATCGCCAGTGCAGCGGGCGGCGGTACGCTGACCCTCTCGCTCCGGCCGGGCGTCCTCCTCCGCCACTATCGACTGGACAACCGGGTGGTGCTTGACCTGCTGGATGCAACGCCGCGACCGCGCGCCACGGCGCCGGACATCGACTTGCCCGTCGCCGCTGAGCAGCCGCAGCAAGACAAAGCGAAGGCAGAGCGGCGCGCGCGTCCTAAGCGGACCGATGCCGGGCCCGGCGGGGGCAGCAGCCCGCCTGCGGCTGCGAAACCGGTTGGTCCGCCGACGCCACCACCCGCGGTGACCGAGGATGCGCGGCCGGCGGAACCGCCCGCGGCCCAGCCAGCCCCGCCGCCCCCCGCCAGCGCGCCACCGGCCGCGGAGGCCCCTGCCGCCAAGGCCGCGATCGGCCGGCTGGTGATACCGGTGCCGAACTACACGACCGCCGCCGTCTTGCGCCGTGGCGCGACGCTGATCATTGCCCTTGATACGCGGGAGCCGCTGGACCTCGCGGCCCTGAAGCTCAGCCCGGGCCTCGCCCAGGCGGAAATCGAGCTGCGGCCAGAGGGGGGTGTCCTGCTGGTCCCGACCGCCCCGCACGGCACACCGCGCGCGCGCCGGGAAGCGAAGGCCTGGGTCATCCTGCTGGATGGACCCACCGATCTGCCGACCCCCGGGCTGGAGCCCAGAGCCGATCCGGCAGCCGCGCGCTTGCTCGTCTCCCTCAGCCAGCCGGGCCGCGTCGTGCCGGTCCAGGACCCGGAGACCGGTTTGCCATTGCTGTTGGCCACGACGGCAAAGGCCGACCAGATGATGCTGGTTGAACGCCGGCTGCCGGAACTTGACCTGCTGCCCACCGGGCTCGGCGTCGCCGTGCTGGCGCGTTCGGATCAGGTGACCCTCCGGGTCCAGAGCGAGGGCGTTACGATCAACCTCGGCGTGACCGAACGCCTGGCCTTGGACCCGCAGGTCAGCACGCCGGCCGCGGCGCCGAGCATGAGCCGCAGCTTCGCGTTTCCCAATCAACCGGCGCCGGCGCTGCTCGAACGGTTGAAAGCGCTCCAGGCCAGCATCGTCGTCGCGCCCCCGTTGGCCCGGGTGGCGGCGCGGCGCGCGGCGGCCGAGGTGATGCTCGCCCTCGGCATGCCGCAGGAAACGCAGGCGCTGCTGGCGATCGGCTATGCCGAGGACCCGCGGGCGGGCCGCGATCCGCTCTATCGGGCCCTGTCCTCCATCGCGGCCTTGCTGGCGGGGCGGCCGGGCGAAGCATCCGGGCTCAGCCTGCCCAGCTTGCCGGATACCGACGAAATCCGCCTTTGGCGGGCAGTTCTCGCCAGCGAGTTGGGCGATCCGAAGGCCGCGGCACCGGCGCTCCGGGCAACCTTGCCACTGCTGCTGGACTATCCGGCAGAGTTGCAACGGCGCCTGGCCCCGTTGGTCGGACAATCGCTGGTGGAAGCCGGCGATGCGGCGGGCCTGCATGCGCTGCTGGCCGCCGCACCGGCCGATCACAATCTCGCTTTCCCGAAGGCAGTGTTGCAGGAGTTGGAAAAGCGGCCGGACGAAGCCCTTTCGTCCTACGCCACCATTGCCCAGGGGGGCGATCGGCAATCCCGGGCACGGGCGATGCGTCGCGCTGCCGAATTGCGCCTTGTCACTGGCAACACCACGCCGCTGAAAGCGGCTGAGGAACTGGAGAAGTCCCTGTTCGCCTGGCGCGGCGCCGAGGAGCTTGGTCTTCGCCTGCGCATCGCCGATCTGCTGCTCCAAGGCGGAGCGGCACGGCGTGCCTTCACACTGTTGCAGGAAAGCGCGGCCCTGTTTCCGGAGGAACCAACGCAAGTGCAGGCGCTGCTGAAGGATGCCTTCGCCGCCACGTTGGAGACGGAAGCGCCGCTCGCGGCCGTGACGCTCTATGATTCAAATTCTAACCTGCTGCCTGGCAATGCGCGCGGTGACGCGGCGCTGGTGGTCCTGGCCGAACGCTTGGCCGAGCTTGACCTGACCGACCGGGCGACCGGCCTGTTGCGACCGCTGCTCGCGCGCGCCCAAGGCGAACGGCGCGCGACGCTTGGCCTGCGGCTGGCCGCGCTGCGGTTGGGGGAGGGGGATGCCACCGATGCCGCCAAGCTGTTGGCCGAGACCGCCATGCCTGATGCGCCTGCGGCGCTCGCCCTGGACCGCGCCCTGCTGATGGCGCGCATCGAGGCTAGGCGCGGCCGGGCGCGCGAAGCGGTGGCGTCCCTGCGGAGCTTCGGCGCTCCGGCGGCCGAGACGATCGCCGAATTATTGACCGAGTTGCAGGACTGGACGGGCGCAGCGGCGGCTTTGGCCACGCGGCGCGGCGCGCAGCCGGCCGTCAACACCCCGCTGCCAGAGGCAGAGCAACGCCTGGCCCTGCGGGAAGCGGCGCTGCTGGCGCTCGCGGGCCATGACGCCGGCCTGGCGACCTTGCGCCAAGCGATGGCCGGGCGCTTGCCGCCGGGGCCGTTGGCGACCGCCTTCCAGCGCCTGGTCGATACGCCGCTGCAGGGCCTGGCCGATCTGCCGCGCTTGCAAGGGGAGTTGCAGATCTTTCATCGGCTGCCCACCAAGGTCGAGGCTGCGCGGCAGGCGACGCGCGGGACGCCTTGAGTTGTCGGTCCGCGCAGAAAACAGGCTTGCGGAATCCTCACATCTGGCTCATACGGCGCGTCCTTTGACCTGATCGATTGTCGATCAACCCGGTCATCTGCTGGTGGGATTTAGGGCCGATGGATGCTCTTCTCCAACTGGGGATGGTCTCGGCTACCTCACCGAGCGACGCCCAGGATCTGACCGCCTCAACCGAGGCGCAGAAAGATTATTTTGTCACGCGCGATGGCGTCCAGTTCGCGGGAACCCACTTGATCATCGATCTGTGGGAAGCGGACGACCTGGCCGATCCCGAACACATCGACCAGGTGTTGCGGGAGGCGGCCCAGGCGACCGGCGCGACCATTCTGCATGGGCATTTCCACCATTTCGGCCCCAATAGCGGCGTCTCTGGCGTGCTGGTGCTGGCGGAAAGCCATGTCTCCATCCACACTTGGCCCGAACGCCGCTACGCCGCACTCGACATCTTCGTGTGTGGAGCCTGCGATCCCTATCTGGCGATCCCGGTGCTGAAGCACGGCTTCCGCCCGGGTCGGGTGCAGCTCTCCGAACACAAGCGCGGCATCCTGGCCTGAACAGGACCGGAAGGTTCTGTCAGCGGCCTGCCGAGGAGCGGCGCCATGACCGAAGCCTGGGTAAATGAGACCCTCTACAGCGCCTGGGGGCAGCGCTTCCGCATAGTGCGCGAGCTCGCCCGGGTCCGCAGCCCGTTTCAGGACATCCTATTGTTCGAAAGCGAGACGCATGGGCGGGTGATGCTGCTCGACGGTGTCGTGCAGATCA
>Ga0114959_10002639_pt1 | contig 14508 bp, 11 predicted proteins | sample C_130625_EF_Meta_FD_87317 | JGI IMG/M metagenome (GOLD analysis project Ga0114959, IMG submission 87317) | Freshwater microbial communities from Lake Croche, Canada to study carbon cycling - C_130625_EF_MetaG | ecosystem: Environmental > Aquatic > Freshwater > Lake | place: Lake Croche, Canada...
AACTCCATCGCAACGGGTACACCGTCTTTCAAACCAATCCCAATTTTTTCAAAACTAGTATCTTTAGCTTTAGGAATAGCTTGTAACCACTCTATACCTTCACGAATACCAGCTTCGGACAAGGTGAAATTTTTCTCTAAATCGTTACTGCCAAAAAGTATCGCGGCTGGTGAAGAGCCTATAGCATTACCTAGAGTCTTGATCGTCACTTGATTCAGATCTTTATCGTAGATAAAAAGTTTTTCGCCATCCGCCTGTAAAACCTGCTCGTAGGGTTTTTGGTAGGTCCAGATAAATTTTCCAGGGCGCGCAAAGATAAACACGCCATTGGCAGTCGAAGAGACGCGCATCTTGCCACCCTCTTCTTTCACCATACGCTGATTAAATTCTCCACGCGCACTTTTAGTACCGGCTACAAACGCCTTGAATTGCTCCAGCGCTGACGCCTGCGCAAGCAAAGGAATACAGATACACAAGAAAAAGAAAAATTTGATTTTCACAGAAGATTTTTCGCTCTATTCGTTACTCAATACTTGCCTCTACTCTTCGTTCCCCGTAGGAACCAAGATTTCTCGATTACCATTCGACTGCATCTGCGATACGATGCCACTCTGTTCCATTTGTTCCAGCAGTCGTGCCGCACGGTTGTAACCAATACGTAAATGACGCTGAACTAATGAAATAGATGCGCGACGATTTTTGAGAACAATACCCACCGCCTGATCGTACAGAGGATCAGCTTCGCCGCTAGGCGCGCCTATGCCACTTGCATCCGCACCTTCTTCTGTTACGCCGCCTTCGAGTATGCCTTCAATGTAATTCGGCTCGCCTTGTGATTTAAGGTGCTTCACGACGCGATGCACTTCTTCATCGGACACAAACGCACCATGCACACGCACGGGCAAGCCCGTACCCGGTGGCATGTAAAGCATGTCGCCCATACCTAATAAAGCCTCAGCACCTTGTTGATCCAGAATAGTTCGTGAATCAATTTTGCTGGACACTTGAAACGCGATCCGCGTTGGGATATTGGCCTTGATCAAACCGGTAATCACATCGACCGATGGACGTTGGGTCGCTAAAATTAAATGAATACCTGCAGCACGCGCTTTTTGTGCAATACGAGCAATCAACTCTTCAACCTTTTTACCGACGACCATCATTAAATCGGCTAACTCATCAATGATGATGACGATGGTAGGTAGTTTGTCTAATGGCTCAGGCGCGTCAGGAGTCAAACTAAATGGATTTGGAATTTTTTCTGATTTTTTATCGGCATCGACAATTTTTTGGTTATAACCCGCCAAATTACGTACACCCATTTTGGACATCAAACGATAGCGTCGCTCCATCTCATTGACTGCCCAATTCAAGGCGTGCCCTGCCTGCCGCATGTCCGTCACAACCGGAGCCAGCAAATGAGGGATGCCTTCATAAATCGATAATTCCAACATCTTGGGATCGATTAATATTAAACGCACCTGATTCGGATCGGCCTTATAAAGCAAAGAAAGTATCGTTGCATTGATACCGACTGACTTACCCGAACCCGTAGTACCGGCCACCAGCAAATGCGGCATCTTTGCGAGATCGGCCACGATAGGATTGCCTGCAATGTCTTTTCCAAGGCCAATGGTTAGCAGCGATGTGTTGTCGTTATAAACCTTAGAACCGACAATTTCAGTGAGACGAACGATTTGTCGCTTTGGATTAGGCAGCTCAAGCCCCATGTAGTTCTTGCCGGGGATAGTCTCAACGACACGAATTGAGGTCAATGACAACGCACGCGCTAGATCACGTGCAAGATTTACGATTTGGCTTCCTTTAACACCGGTCGCTGGTTCGATTTCGTAGCGAGTAATCACCGGCCCGGGATACGCAGCCACCACTCGAACTTCAACACCAAAGTCTGAGAGTTTTTTCTCGATCAGACGACTAACAAATTCTAGTGTTTCAACGCTCACCGTTTCTTGCTCGGCAGGTGGCTCATCTAACAATGAGAGTGGTGGTAAGTTGGTGTCTGGCATATCCAAGAACAGCGACACCTGTTTTTCTTTTTGTGCGCGCTCAGATTTAGGTACTGACACTACTTGCGGCACGATTTGTATAGGTGCAGTTGCTTTCGATTCGACTATGCGCGCGCGTTCTTGTTCGACGACTTCTTCACGCTTGACAGCTGCTTCCAGGCCAACCTTACGATCTTGCCACTCAACATACAGCGCATTGAGTAATTGAACAAAACTCTCAATCGCTCCACCTAAACGTTCAGCAACGGCCAACCACGACACATGAAAGCACAAGCTAAAACCTAAGCCGAACAACATCAATAGCAACAAAGTTCCGCCATCAAAACCAAAACCCGCCTGCGCGCTACTACCGACTAATTCACCCAATACACCGCCGGGGTCGCGTGGTAATTTCACTTTCAGGCTATACATGCGAACAAATTCGAGACCGCAACTACCCAACACCAGCAGCACAAAACCACCGATACGTATGAAGACTTCATAACGATGCAGCGCTTCCTGTTCTTGCTCAAGAAAAAATCGCTTGGCCAGGCGCCGATAACTTACCCAAACGGCGGCCAACATCGCCACGCACCACCACCAAGCAGAAAATCCAAAAATGTAAAACATCAAATCCGACAGCCACGCCCCTGCCGAGCCACCCCAATTCAAGGGTTTAGTCGTCATACCCGCGTGCGACCATCCAGAATCGGCAGTCGAATAAGTAAACATGACCAACGTCAGGTAAGCACCAATAACAGCCAATAAAAGCCAGCGCGCCTCGGAAAGCAGGCGTATTAGTCGATTTGGCAGGGGATCGGGCGCCGCAGCAGGAGGTGTTCGGGTATAGGTGGAAGTGTTTCGGCTCATGACATTCACAAGTTCTGAGCAGGCTCCTGAAGGGGGCTGTCAGTTCATCTATAATTTCGTTTTGATTTTTGCGGCACTATCGCATGAATCTATACGGGATGATACTCCCTCCGGCGCCGATTTCCTCTGTTCCAACGATTACGCTCACTCCGATTACTTAATCATTTCAAAAGATTTTCATGTCCAACCCTAAACATGCTCGTGTTCTCATCATTGGTTCCGGCCCTGCCGGCTACAGCGCAGCCGTCTATGCAGCGCGCGCCAACCTCAATCCGGTACTCATAACTGGGGTTGAGCAAGGCGGTCAATTGATGACCACTACCGATGTAGAAAACTGGCCAGGTGATCCCATGGGCGTACAAGGCCCAGAACTGATGCAGCGACTGCTGCAACACGCCGAACGCTTTAATACCGAGATCATCTTTGATCACATCCACACTACGCACCTCAACGAAAAACCTATTCGCCTAGTCGGTGATTCGGGCGTCTATACCTGCGATGCACTGATCATTGCCACTGGCGCCTCAGCTCAATACTTAGGTCTGCCTTCTGAGCAGCACTTCATGGGTAAAGGGGTGTCAGCCTGCGCGACCTGCGATGGTTTTTTCTATAAAAACCAAGAAGTGGCTGTTATCGGTGGCGGCAACACCGCTGTGGAAGAAGCGCTGTATTTATCGAATATCGCCAGCAAAGTCACCGTGGTTCATCGCCGTGAAAAATTCCGTGCCGAGCCTATCTTAATTGACCGCTTAATGGCAAAAGTGAGTGAAGGCAAAGTAGCCATACAATGGAATCACACCTTAGATGAAGTCACAGGGGATGATAGTGGTGTCACCGGCATGGTGATACGTTCGACTAAGGACGACAAAACCACGCCCATATCTCTGCATGGTTTATTCATTGCGATTGGCCATAAGCCCAACACTGGCATTTTTGAAGGCCAGCTAGCGATGAACAATGGCTACCTCATTACCAAGGGTGGGCTCGATGGTATGGCCACCATGACTAGCATTGAAGGTGTATTTGCGGCGGGCGATGTGCAAGATCATGTGTATCGTCAAGCGATCACCAGTGCGGGTACTGGTTGCATGGCCGCGTTGGATGCGCAACGTTATCTCGAAAGTTTGGAATAAGTACTGAGAGCAGTACAGCCGCCCGAAACTGCGCAGTTCCCAGTGGGAGACCTGCATGATCAAAGACCTTTCCGAACTCAAGGCGCTGAAACAGCGATTGAAATCTCGCGCTGAAGCAGCGCTTAAAGCGGAACAGGAGCGCCGTGAACGTGAGCGTGAGCGTGAGGCGAATCTCTTTCGCAATAGCATAGGCGCTGTTGAACCACTTCGAACTGCGGCACGCGTTAGTACGCCTTTACCTCGACCACAACCTATCCCACACCAACGAATAGCCGATGACGAGGCCGCATTACAAGAATCTTTATCCGATGAATTTAGTATCGATACGCTGCTAGAGGTTGATGAAGAACTCAGCTTTGTACGCGGCGGTATCGGCCCTGATGTACTGCGTAAATTACGTGGCGGCGGTTGGGTCACTCAAGACCAATTAGATTTGCATGGCTTGCGTACGGATCAAGCGCGTCAAGCTTTGAGTCAGTTCGTTCGCGATTCAGTCAAACGAGGAATGCGCTGCGTGCGGATCATCCACGGCAAAGGTTTGGGATCACTAGGTAAAAAACCTGTGTTGAAAAACAAGGTGAGAAACTGGCTAGTACAAAAAGACGAAGTACTGGCTTTTTGTCAGGCGCGCGCAGCCGATGGAGGCAGCGGCGCGCTGATGGTGTTGCTAAAGGGTTAGCCAAATAAACTTAGACTGCGTCTGATCCAGTCTCGCCAGTACGAATCCGAATCACTTGCTCTACCGAGCGAACAAAGATTTTTCCGTCGCCAATTTTTCCGGTACGAGCGGCCTTGATAATGGCATCGACTGCACTATCAAGCACTTCGGCAGTAACAACGGCCTCCACCTTCACCTTGGGCAGAAAATCAACAACATACTCTGCACCACGGTACAACTCAGTGTGGCCTTTCTGACGACCAAAACCTTTAACTTCAGTGACGGTCAGGCCAGTGACACCCACGTTGGCCAGTGCCTCGCGGACTTCGTCGAGCTTAAAAGGCTTAATGATGGCGATGATCTGCTTCACGGTGTGCTCCTCAGGATGGTGATGAACGAATTCTACTCTTTGAAGCGTGAGGTAATCGGGTAACGCCAGTCTCGACCAAACGCACGATGGGTCACGCGCGGACCGACGGGCGCCTGTCTACGCTTGTACTCATTGATTTTTATCAGCCGGACAATACGATCCACATCCTCTTGACGATACCCCGCGGCGAGCAGTTCTGCAACGCCTTGCCCCTCTTCCATGTACATGTTGAGTATGCCATCGAGTATTTCATACGGGGGTAATGAATCTTGGTCGGTCTGGTTGGGGCGCAATTCAGCTGAAGGCGCGCGGGTCAAAATACGATCTGGAATCACATCGCTAATGCTATTTCGATAATGACAAAGACGATACACCAAGGTCTTAGCGATATCTTTAATCACTGCATAGCCACCGGCCATATCGCCATACAACGTGCAATAGCCGGTTGCCATCTCACTTTTATTACCCGTCGTCAAAACAATAGAGCCCGACTTGTTCGACAAGGCCATCAATAACGTTCCTCGGATTCGCGCCTGAATATTTTCTTCGGTGGCATCCTCGGCGAGGTTGGCAAATTCAAAATCCAGCGAATGGCGGAAAGCGGTGAAACAATCTGAAATAGGAATTTCGTCGTAGCGCACATCCAAACGTTCCACCATGTCGCGCGAATCAACCCATGAAATTTCTGCGGTGTACTCCGACGGCATCATGACGGCGCGCACTTTGTCAGCACCCAGCGCATCGACGGCAATTGCCAAGGTGAGTGCCGAATCCACACCACCCGAAAGACCAATGATCGCGCCTGGAAAACCGTTTTTACCTACATAGTCACGCACGCCTAAAACCAAGGCTTCATACACTTGGGCTTCAAGCGACAACGCTTCAGGTAGCGGCTGCACCTTGGGCTGCCCTGCTTCAAATTCAACGAGTGTTAACGATTCTTTGAATGATGGAGCTTGCACACACACATCCCCCGCCGAATTCATCACAAATGAGCCGCCATCAAACACCAACTCATCCTGCGCACCAACCAGATTGGCATACACCAGTGCCAAGCCTTGCTTACTAACATTTTCACGCATTACATCTAAGCGCAGATGTTGTTTGTTCATGTGATACGGCGACGCATTCGGAACTAACAACACCTGCGCACCGGCTGCACGCGCACGCGCAGGCATATCGGGATACCACGTATCTTCACAAATGTTGATGGCGAAACGAATACCTTTGAGATCAAAGGTGCAGACATCATCGGCCGCAATGAAATAACGCTTCTCATCAAACACGGTGTAATTGGGCAGAGCATGCTTGCGGTAGCTGGCGACGATACGGCCATTGCACAGAATGGACGCTGCGTTGTAATGCAACTGACCCTGTTGCAATGGGTGACCAACGATCACATGTAGATCATTAAGATCTGCTAACTCAGTAGCGAGGGCTTGCAACGCCACTTCTGATTTTGCGTAAAATGAACGCCGCAGCAGCAAGTCTTCTGGCGGATAGCCAACTAGCGAGAGTTCGGGTGTAAGTACTATGTCAGCGCCCAACTCAGCGGCTTGGCGTGCAGCGTGTACGATGCGCTGGCTGTTTCCAACCAGATCACCCACAGTACTATTGATCTGTGCAATTGCTACGTTAACTAAGCCCAAACGATTCATCGGCAACCAAGTTTCAAAGAGGCTAATCCTGCAAAACCAGAATTATCGCACGCGCATCCTTTCTTCTCTGGGCGAAGTAAAACCAAGTACATGGGATGGTCTGGTTGGTTCGCAACCCGAGGCAAATCCGTTTCTGTCGCATGCCTTTCTGCACGCGCTGCATGAATCTGGCAGCGCTAGTGAAAAATCTGGCTGGCAGCCTCAGTATCTGACGATTTGGCAAGACGACAATTTAGTCGCTGCATTGCCGCTGTATGCAAAATTTCACTCCTATGGCGAGTATGTATTTGATTGGGCCTGGGCGGATGCTTATCGACGCAATGGCTTGGAGTACTACCCTAAGCTGTTATCTGCCATCCCTTTTACACCAGTGACTGGCGGTCGGCTGCTTGCGATAGATTCGGCAGCACAAGTTGCATTGGTAACCGCGCTCAAAGAATTACAAGAAAAAAATGATCTCTCTTCGACGCATATTCTTTATCCGCCCGAGCAAGAAGCGAAGCTTTTAGACGATGCGGGATTTATGCTGCGTAAAGGTGTTCAATTTCATTGGAAAAATCAAGGCTTTGAAAATTTTGAACAGTTTCTTTCAACGCTAGAACAAAAAAAACGGAAAAATATTCGCGCCGAGCGACGTAAGGTCTATGAAGCTGGCATCACCTTGCGACAACTGCCCGGTGTGCAAGCGAGCGAGGCTGACTGGAGATTTTTTAAGCGCTGCTACGATAATACCTATAGCGCACATTATTCAACCCCTTATTTAAATCTGGATTTCTTTCTTAGAATCAGCCAGACCATGCCAGAAAATATATTACTGGTAATTGCTGAGCGTGAAGGAAATCCGATTGCTTCCTCGCTGTTAATTCATGATAAAAACGCGCTGTATGGCCGTTACTGGGGGGCGCTTGAACATCACGCCTGCCTGCATTTTGAGACGGCGTACTATCAGCCACTAGAATTTTGTATCGCCAATAAAATTGCCGCATTTGAAGGTGGAGCGCAAGGAGAACATAAAATGGCGCGAGGCTTTCTACCTCAACAAACTTGGTCAGCACACTGGTTAGCTCACCCAGGATTTGCTGATGCTGTTGAACGATTTCTTGACGAAGAAGGAAAAGGAATCGAAAACTATGTGGACGAACTTAACGAGAGAAACCCGTTCAAGAATTAAAAATAGCGATAAAAAAAGCGCCATACGTTGGCGCTTTTTTTATTCAACTGTTTATGATCAAAAGTTGGGCTTACTCGCCGCTTTCTTGTAATTATCAACGCCAGTCATTATCTCAGCACGTGCATCATCTGGACCAAACCAGCCTTCTACCTTGACCCATTTGCCCGGCTCAAGATCTTTGTAGTGCTCGAAAAAATGCTGAATCTGCTGCAACCGCAATGAATTCATATCCGCTGGTTTCTGCCAATGCGTATAAATCGGCAAAACTTTATCGACTGGTACGGCGAGAACTTTGGCGTCGCCTCCGGATTCATCCTGCATCTTCAACACACCGACAGGCCGGCAACGCACAACGACGCCCGCCAACAGTGGAAACGGTGTGATCACCAATACATCAACGGGATCACCATCATCAGCGATGGTGTGCGGCACATAACCGTAATTACACGGATAGTGCATGGCTGTGCCCATGAAACGATCGACAAAAATAGCACCTGATTCCTTATCAACTTCGTATTTGATCGGATCGGCGTTCATCGGTATTTCGATGACTACGTTGAAATCATTGGGCAAATCACGGCCAGCTGGTACCAGATTCAAACTCATTTTTACCTCAAAATAAAAAACAGACGAGAAAATACAGACGCGCGATTATAGCGGCACAGGCTTTCGGTGCGCTTACATCATCAAGGTGACATTAATGTGAATGACTATTTAAACGGGTGTTTGCGCGATCAAGATTTTGCTGTGATCGGCAACAGAGTCACCGCGCACTGGCGATAATGATCTGCAGCAGCCTCAGGTTGATTCAAGGCTTCGTGCAATTGCGCCAGTCGTAAATGCGCTTCTTGCCGCGTGCTTAAATCACTGCCAGAAAGAGACTGCTCTAAATGTCGCTGCGCTTTGCCCCATAATTTTTGCTTTAAACACAGCATACCTAACGCCAACGAAATTTCAGTATCGTTAGGACGCTCATTCAACCAATGCTCACAATGCTCGATTTGATTTAGTAGTGTCGACGAGCCTTCCGGTGCTGCGCCTTGTCGGTAAGCGCGCAAAAGCCGCGAGTCCCACGTATCTGATAATGCTGCCTCAAGTATTGCAGAGGCTTCAATTTGCTGACCAATTTTTATGAAAGCGTTCGCCGCTTGTACCGCAACCAGAGTACTCAATCTGTCTTCTGATGGTACTTTAGACCAAAGAAGCTTCAACGATTCAGGATCTTCGCTGGCTTTCGTTAGCAACGCCTCGTAAGCTAAATCACGCAGCCGTCGTGACAAAGTAGGATGCAGCGATTTATGTTTATCTAACAAACGTACGAGTCGTAAAACCTCGGGCCAGTTGCGTGCATTTTGATGTACTTTGAGCGCTAAGCGTAGGGCATGAGTATGACGAATACCGCTGGTATTTAATTCACGCAAAGCGTCTAGCGCACGATCAGTTTCTTTAACGTCTTCTGCGTATAACTCGACCGCCGTCATCAGCCTTGCAGTGCGAAGATGGATATCTTCATCAGCTTTCAAAAGCCATTCATCGCGTCGACTAAGTTGCTGCATACGCTGTGCTGCACGCGCACCAATCAACGCCGCCAAGCCGGCATTATCAGGCGATGCAGCCGCACGTTCGGCTAATTTTTCTGCGCGCCCAAAACGACCCTCGAGATAACTCTGCAATGCTTCATTGAGTGCACGTCCCGATTCACGCAACTGCCGCATTGCGCGATACTGCTCTACTTGACGTGGTATCTCCAGAGTCGCGCGCACAGCCGCGAGAATCACTAGCACAAAAGAAAAGCTGGCCAGCAAAACCACAATGAAAAAATTCAGCGAAAAATCAATCCGATACGGTGGATAAAACAAAACAACATTACCGGGATTAAAACGCGCGAGCACTGCCAATCCGATAGCAGATGCTAGCAAGATCATGAGCCAAATAAAAAAGCGCATGGTAATTAGGGCCGTGAACGCGACTGACGAACGGCAGCAAGACTATGCGAGAGTGTCGGCATCTCAATGTTGAGAACGCTCTCTTGCAACTGCTTGATTAACTCGCGTGCCGCTTGTGTCTGCCTTGATCGAATTTCAAAATAACGCACTAGCGCACGATCAGCTTCAGCTAAGTCACTACGAAATGCAGCATCATTTCGCGAAAGTAGTGCTAATCGCGCATTCAATAAACGCAATTTTAAATTTTCGCGTGCAAAAAAAGCTTCTCCCGGTGAGAGCAACAAGGCTTCTGGTGTACTTACGACACGCACTCTAACTAGTTGACGAAGTTCATTCCACAAGTCACTGCTCCAGCTATTCCAGCGTTCTAACAGCACGCCACGCCAATCTTCATTCACCTTCGCATCACTTCGGGTGGGCGATGCCAGTTTAGACTTTGGCGCCGGTGCCACGACTGCAGGCTTGGCGTCAGATAACAAAGGCATCTGATCTATTTGCGCTACCAAAGCATCCAGTCTTACAGCAATACCTGTCAAATCAACGCTAGGTAAACTTTTAAGGTTATCTGTATCTTTTGCAATGGCGCGCCGAATCGCAATAAATTGCGGACGATCAGCACGCGCTAATCGTGCGTCAGCATTTTGCAAGGCAATCAATGCACCGCGCACATTTCCTGCAAGCTGTAGCTGCTGACTAGCGGTCGATAATACTTGTTCAATTTCTGCTAAAGCCCAGTCATCACGATTTTTCGCTAGATCCTGATACAGCTGTTCGAGTGCCAACTGCTGCCCTTGTGACTCCACTTGCTTTGCTTCCAGCACCGCTACTTTGCCTTGCACTAGCTTCATCTCATCGTCAACGCGATTAGCAATTAGCTTCGTTTGAATATTCATGTTGTCGCCCGACTGCAAGCGTTGCGCTAACTCTCGACGCAAATCGCTAATGTCGTTACGAGCACTCCACCACTGCAGACCTAGCAAAAAAGCTAATAAGCCGACAATCAACTTGAGATTAAATTCCTTACTGTCCAAACTCTCGCGCAACCGAACACCCCATGAACGTGCGAGTGGATTAGTTGGCTTGGGATCTATCGCGTCAGGCGTAACTTCGGTGGGAGCTGCAGCGGGCGGCTGGGTCGCAGCTGGATGAATCTCAGTGGCTGGTTGTTGGGCTAATGAATCGTGGCCGTGTGCCGACTTGGACTCCGAACTCAAGACGGGTGCCGGAGTTGGCGCCGAGTTCTCAGGTGCAGACGACGATGGGGGGATTGGTGGTAGCTCGCTCATAGTCGCGATTGTATCGCGGCGATGAGCGCTTCGTCGCCTGATGCCGTCAGAATCACCTGCTCAAAGCCCATGTTTTTTGCAGTCTCTGCGATTCGAACGTGCGGAACAATCAATGTCGCCTGCCGAATTTTCTCCCAACCTGAGTTACCAGCCACCTGCTCCACATCATCTTTGAGATACCGCAAGGCTTCAGAGCTGGTGATAATCCAGTCGCAATCGACCTCTATTAGCTGAGATAACTCCTCACGACGCTCTGCATCCAAAGAAGGTGAGCCGCGACTATAGGCCGCCACCTGATCTACCGTAATCCCAGCCTCACGTAAACGGTCAGCCAGCAATTCACGGCCGGTTTCGGCGCGAATAATCAACACCTTATTGCCAGCTAGCGCCGGCAAATCTAGCACTTCAAGTAAAGTTTCAGAATCGGTGCGCTGAGTATCGATAGGACTCAGCACGATGGCAGTTTGATCGGTGACTCCATGCTTAGCTAACGCTTGCCGGCTACCTTCGCCCACCACCGCGGCGGCCACTCCCTGAGGCCACTTAGGCAAAAAAGCAAACGCTGCATCCACCGCATTCGGGCTGACAAAAGCCACCATGGCATAGTCTGAAAGGCTATTCAGGCTAGCTTTCAGCTGGGTAGGATCAGACAGGGGCTGTATGTCCAATAATGGAAAAACACAGACATCATGTCCCAGTGCTATCAGTCGCAGTGCGAGCGATTCCGCCTGCGACTGGGGACGGGTGATAACGATCAGATTCTTACTCAATCTTGCAAGCTGCAAGAATGGCGCTGGCATCCTGCGCCTCCAGGGCGCGCGCAATTTCATGACCCAACGCTTCGGGCGACGCCGCGTCGCCATTGACCTCGGCATGCGCGATGCGCTTGCCATCCGGTGTAGCGACCATGGCGCGCAAGCGCATCGCATTGTGTTCAACAGTTGCGAACGCCGCTAACGGAATCTGGCAGCTACCACCAAAGTTTTTCGAGAGAGTGCGTTCAGCGCGCACTGCACGTTCAGTATCGGTATGGTTTAGCGGTGCGAGTAATTCCAAAAGATCTTTACGACCCGAAGGTATCTCGATTGCCATAGCGCCCTGCCCAGGCGCAGGCAGACTATGCTCAGGCTCGATGAAGGAGCGGATGCGATCGGCCATACCCAAACGCTTTAATCCCGCTGCGGCAAGAATAATGGCGGCATACTCACCACGATCTAACTTACCCAGACGCGTATCTAGATTGCCGCGCAAGGGCTGTATGTTTAGTAGCGGGAAACGCGCAGCGATTAGGGCCTGACGGCGCAAGCTGCTAGTGCCGACTATGGCGCCCGCTGGCAGGTCTTCAAGGCGACTGAAGGTATTCGAGACAAAGGCGTCGCGTGGATCTTCGCGTTCCAGAACTGCCGCAAGTTCAAACCCTTCAGGCAGCTCCATCGGCACATCTTTGAGCGAATGAACGGCTAAATCAGCTTCGCCGTTTTGCATAGCGACTTCGAGTTCTTTGACGAATAAACCCTTACCACCGACTTTCGACAAGGTGCGGTCAAGAATTTGATCGCCACGTGTTGTCATTCCAAGAATCGTGACCGTACTGTGCGGATATAATTCAAGTAAGCGTGCCTGAACAGTTTCAGCTTGCCACATGGCGAGCCTGCTCTCACGTGAGGCAATCACCAGTTTTCCGGAAAACGATGCGTTCAATGCAGCCTCTCAGGTTCATGGCCGATAGAGATAGTCGTCGACCCGGTTAGTTATTGGTAATGCTGAAAAATTCGGCGGATTTTATCATGCGCCCCTTGCGTCGCCTGGCCAAAAGCTGGATCGACGATGACTTAAGCTGAAAGCATACCCTTGCCATGGCCACTACCCAGACGACTCCGGCTCGCTCATCCAAGACTGTGGATAAAGAGGCGCCCCTCAAAGAAGACATTCGATTATTAGGCCGACTACTGGGCGATGTAATTCGTCATCAAGAAGGTGATGCGGTGTATCAAATCGTTGAAACGATACGCCAAACCGCCGTTCGTTTTCGCCGCGAATCTGACCCCGAGGCGGGTGCCGACCTCGATCGTTTGTTAAAAAAGCTGACGCGTGATCAGACTAATTCGGTGGTGCGCGCTTTTTCGTATTTTTCGCACTTGGCTAATATCGCCGAAGACCAGCATCACAATCGTCGTCGTCGCTCCCACCTACTGGCTGGCTCGGCGGCTCAAGCCGGCAGCATGGCGGCTACGCTATCTAAACTCGATGCGTCAGGCGTATCCGGTAAAGCCGTGCAAGGATTTTTTAATGACGCACTGATTTCTCCGGTGTTGACTGCCCATCCAACCGAAGTACAACGCAAAAGTATTTTGGATGCCGGTCGTGAGATTGCGCGTTTACTGGCAGCGCGTGATTTGCCAATGGCACCGATAGAAAAAAATCGTAATACGCAATTCTTACACGCAGAAATCGCCAAGCTGTGGCAGACCCGCATGCTGCGCTATTCAAAGCTAACGGTCGATGATGAAATTGAAAATGCACTCTCGTTTTACCGCATCACCTTCTTGCGTGAATTACCTGCATTAATGGAAGACATAGAAACTGAATTTACCGAACAATACCCACATGCACGTAGCATCTCGCTCCCAGCTTTCGTACAAATGGGTAGTTGGATCGGTGGCGATCGCGATGGCAATCCCAATGTAAATTCAGACACCATGATTCGCGCCATGTCGCGGCAATCGACCACGATAGTGGATTTTTATTTGGATGAAGTGCATGCGCTGGGCGCGGAACTCTCTATTTCGACCTTATTGGTCTCGGTCAGCCCCGAACTGCAAATGATGGCAGATACCTCGCCCGATCATTCTCCGCATCGCACCGACGAACCGTATCGACGTGCCCTGATTACCATCTACGCGCGGCTGGCTGCCACGGCACGTAAACTCGGTGTGATCAATATTTTGCGTCAAGAGGTAGGCGCCATGGAGCCTTATCACGACATCACTGAATTTATCGCTGATCTGGATGTGATTGGTGATTCACTACGCGCAAATCATGGCTTACCACTGACGCGTCCTCGCTTAAATACACTAAGGCGTGCTGCTACTATTTTTGGCTTCCATCTGGCCACACTCGATATGCGTCAGAGCTCAGATGTTCATGAGCGTGTGATCAGCGAATTATTCAAAACTTCCGATGTTTGTTCTGATTACGCGGCACTCAATGAAGATCAAAAACTCTCACTTTTACAATCTGAGCTCAGTCAACCACGCCTGCTTTATTCACCCTATCTAAATTATTCTGATGAAACGGTGAGTGAATTAGGCGTCATTTCTATGGCACGTAAAATTCGTGAGCAATTTGGGTCGCGCGCCATTCAAAACTACATCATCTCGCATACCGAAACCGTCTCCGATCTGCTGGAA
>Ga0114959_10002641_pt1 | contig 14507 bp, 10 predicted proteins | sample C_130625_EF_Meta_FD_87317 | JGI IMG/M metagenome (GOLD analysis project Ga0114959, IMG submission 87317) | Freshwater microbial communities from Lake Croche, Canada to study carbon cycling - C_130625_EF_MetaG | ecosystem: Environmental > Aquatic > Freshwater > Lake | place: Lake Croche, Canada...
AGAGTTTACACTTTCTCTTCCTGGTATGATTGAGGCAGATGTAGTCACTGTTCTAGTGGCACAGGAAGCCCCAAATCGTAGATTAGGACAACCTGAGGTATTCCAGGTACTTGAACAAATTAATAAGAATGGTGTATTGAATAAATATACACAGGCGTCGGCTGCCGCCCTTTGTACTCGCCTTGGAACAAATCTTGCTACCAGCGTACAAGTCAATGCCGCCGTTCAGAATGGAATACAATCGCAGTACTGTGGTTTAGTAAGTGATATTTCATCTCCTGTATACGCCGCGCAGAGCGGTGGCGCAAGAATGTTCGGTCTTATACCCGTGGGTGGAAATCCTGGCAGTGGTAAATGTGATAGCAGTGTTGATGCCAATTTTAATGCAGCGTGGTGCTATGGAAGTAAGCCTGATACTAATCTTCCTGTATCTTTTCCCGATAAGATTCCTACACTGTTTAACTCTTGGTTCCAATCGTTTAGCGGGAATGCCAGTCCTCAACAGGGACCCAGTCTATACAGCAAATACAGCACACCAGGTTCTGATGCTCCATTAGGTTTTTCAAATCGTGCGGTGATTATGCAGTGGGAGATGCAGGATTCAGCAAATCGTACCATTCCATTCCAGCAGACAATTACAGCGGTTGATGTTGCTCCTGCCAGTGCTCTTTGGTTAGGTGGTCCTCTTACAGGTAGTTCAATCATTAGCGGTCCCGCCTGGAATTCCAATATGAATATGCAGAAAAATCAGTTCTGGTTTTGGAGTCAAAACGGGAAGAATCAGAGTGTAACATTTACCGCCAAAGTACCTGGCTATCTCAATAACCCCTATTATCCTGACGATGTACAAGTTGCCCCGATTGGTCCTTTAATTTCTAAGCAGAGCACTGCCGAATTACTCAAGACACCGCCCTGTATGATGGATGGTCAAGCTCCAGGAAAATATAGTGCCGAATGTCTACTTACGTTATTCCAGGGCGCTGGTGGAGTTCCAGGTAAGGGTACACTAACACAAACAAATGGTGGTATATCACAACTGAATAACTTAGGTGGTTTGGATTCAATTACTTCATATTTAAATAATGTCCGTGCCGCCGCTATGACAGGCAAGGATGAAAATGGCAATGTCCTCAGCTACGATATGAAAACACGTGTAGATGCTATGAATACTGCTGCTAAGCAACTGTTTGGCTTTGATATGCTAAATGTATGCGAACAGATTGTAGATAACAAAGATGGTTCTGTCGGCGTTAAACCAGTACCTTTAGAACAAATAACACCATCCTGTCTACAGTTCTTATGGCTCAATACAGGTGTAACGACAAGCCGTGTTCCTGGTCGCAAAGGTCGTATGGGCGATAAATTTTACGATGCTACATACACGTCAATACAAGATAGATTTAGCGGTCTCTTGAATAATGAGAGCACCCCTGCTCGTCGTGACATGTACCCATTCCAGGCATGTCAACTCACCGGTACCGGCGCTCCTATTAAGAATGGACAACCTGATATGGATATTGTATCTTATCTCATGAGTTTAGGAAGTGTGAAGGCGATTCAGGATTACTTTAATAGTATTTATTCAACTGCGAATGCTCTTGGTGGCGGATATAGCGGTACACCATTAGAAGCAGAGAAACAGGGAGACGCTATCACAAAATGCTACGGTGTCAAACACGCAGAATCCGCAAATAAGGGTCTCGGTTACGGTTGTGATATTGCCAAACCTAAGCCGCCGGCACCCGCCTGTAATCCTACCCCCTGCGACCCCAATTGCCCTAAGAACGGTGAGGGTATTACAAGCATTAACAATAGCGGTGGATACAATATCCGTCTCTACACAGCTGTGGAGTGTGCGAAACTCGGTGGATACTGGGCAGGAAATGGTAAGTCTAGCTGGGGTATGCCAAACAACAACGTCGGTGAGTGTTTGGGAACGCCCGGCGCAAATATTGGCTTTTGTAATAACTTACCTAGCAACCCCCCATCTGCAGGCGCCGCTGCCGCAGTTGCTCAATAAATCTACAATTCTCTGTAATTCTAACATTGGATTGGTGGGATATTTGAATAGTATATCGTCCAACGATAAACTATTGAATAAATAAGGAAGTAGATGATTCTTTTGGCACTACTATTTGTGCTACTTATAGCAGGTCTTCTCTCGTTCACACTTCGCTATTACCAAAGTGAGGGATTTCAAGACCTAATGAATAAAGATAAAGAATTTGTAAAATCACAGCGTGATATCTATATAAATTATCCTAATGATATCTTCACAAATCCTAATGTGAAGAATATGACAACCGCACTTTCTAGTCCCGACGTTTATCTTGATACAAATGTGGTTGATTCCGAGCTCATAGCAAAACGTCTAATACCTGATGCTACTAACAAATATACTAATTACGATGACCAGTACTGTCGGTCGGCGCTTCAACCCGCAAATCTACCTAGGCATCTTAAAGGCGCCCGTGATGGCTGTGGCTGGTGGTACGTTGCCGACACTTCGCAAACCTCCACGGGTGTTCTCGGAACCATTAACGGTCCCGTCTTTACCGACGGGCTACCTACCAGCGGACAATGGATATGGGACCTTACTAAGGCACAAGAGCTCGAAGAGATTAAAATGTGTAGACAAATCACCGCGTGTGAACTTATTGATGCCAGTGCCGTAGCAGGAAAATGTGGCTTCTGCCCTACCTCTGGCTATGCCGTTCCCGTAAAAAGCGACGGAACCGAAAAATATCTTAACACCCCCGCCGCTGTCTGTGGTGGAAAAGTCATTATGACCGGCAATAAGTGCGAAGCAGTTGTAACGAATGCCATTACTGTAGCAGCCGCCGATGGTACCGATTGTAAAAAATATGGACGCCCCTCTGCCGACAAGAGCCTACGTCTCTACAATAAAAAAGAGTGTGATAAACTCAATGGAGAATTAACCTACGATAGCCAGTGTAAAAGTCGGATTAACGGAAATTATAGCGAAGAATGCGCTACTTTGAATAAACCTAGAATCACTGTCTGTACACCTGATACAAATGGACGATTAACGACCGAATGTCTATTACATCTAACAAAAAGCCTAGGATATACACCCCAAGGTGCGATGTATCGTATTTTAAAGACTAGTGGACAACTGAACGACAATGACCGTGCTGCCCTAGGGCAATTGACCAACGTCGGTGTTGATATACCATCTACGATTCTGAGTGGCGGGAATGTAGGACCCGTCGGTAGTGTAGGCGGAAAAATAGATAAAAATACCGCCGCCAATCTCTACATGAACATCAAACAACAGATGCGTATCGGTGTTCATAGTCGTGTTCGCGAAGCCGCCAAATGGTTTGTGGTTGGTTCGCCAGACTTTAGCCCCTGTGGATTTGACAATGACGAGAAGGGTCCCTTCCCCGTCTCCTGTTTACAACAGTTATGGCGCATGAGTGGTTGCCAAGGTGCCGGTAGCGACTTTCCTAAAACCGATGAAGATGCCGCTAACTACGGCGCAATGAGTTGGGGACAACTTGCCGATACATTCAAAGCAAAGTATAATGCTATGCTCGGCGGAAACGGAGCAGCCGCCCAAGATGAAAGTGTACAGAAATGTCTAGGCATTTCCGTCACCCGCAAAATTCACCCACCCTGTGTTCGTTACACCGATTTAGGATGCTGGGCAGATACATGGAACCGTGCCTTATCAGGACCACCACAACAATATGGCTATACTGTGGAATCGTGTTATGAATATGCGAAAGCACGTGGAGCTGATACATTCGCACTACAAGATAATGGCTGGTGTGTTACAAGCAAACCAGGCGACGATTACAAAAAATACGGACGTGTATCTACATCCTGTCCAACACTTGGTGGAGCTTGGAACAATCATGTCTATAAAGTAAATAAATAGTGAGACAGTTTGAGGCATAATTAAATTAGCAAAACATCGTAGAAGAATTGTCAGATGGTAATCTGGTTGGTCGTTATTGCTGCAATCGTTGTGGCGCTAACCGTTTTAGCTTTATTACGAAAATCTAAGGTCGGCGCTATTGAAAATTTTCAAAATGCCTCCGGATCAACAATGGCAAATTTCATAAACTCCATTTCTGGTGGCGCCACAACGGCCCCATCATTGCTAAAGGCAACCACTACATTTAGCGCAGGACAGCAAAATTATGGACAGAATATTCTCGGCAAGGAGATTTTGACAAACGCCCTACTACCCGACTTTTCCAATGCGATGGATCCGCTTGTAAACCAGCCTGATGTATACCTCAATACACCAGAAAATATTATTGTACGAAACCTTGAAATTGATAACGCTAGCGCATTTACTCAGGCAGATTTGGAGTGGTGTAAATCTGCCAAAATGCCCATTAATCTACCGCCTCACCTTAAGGGTGCCGCCGTAGGATGTGGCTGGTACTACATCCCTAACCCCAATATGCCAAGCAGCGGTGCTCTAGGACAGTTAGCCGGTCCTACATACCCTAAAGGTTTGAATAACGACGGTGTCAATGGCATTCCTAACTACGGCAACGGTCAGTGGATTTGGGATCTTAGCATCGCTCAACAGCTTGAAGAAATCAAGAACTGCGCACGTATCAAATCGTGCGTTGCCATTGATGCTCCTTCCGTCCACGGTATCTGCGGATTTTGCCCACCCTCCGGTTTAGCGATTCCCGTGAATAGCGATGGTACAGAGAAATATCCCAACCCTAAAACCGTTGGAAAGGTTACCGCCCCTGCCGCCACCTGTAATTCTAACACAATTATGAACGGATCTCAGTGTGTTGGACCGACCCCGCCCTTAGTCACACCCCAGGGTCTCAATTGCGGTAACTACGGTTACCCCTCTCCGGACTACAGTATTCGTCTCTACAGCGAGACTGATTGTACAGTAAATATGAACGGAAATTGGGTACCCAACGGTGAGTGTTTGTCAGCTGACGGTAGTGGTAGTATTAGTGCCAAGTGTTCGCAACTCAACGGTGAACAGCCCTCACCGCCCGTCACTGTCTGTACGCCTGATAGCAGGGGAGGACTCAGCTCCGCCTGTCTCATTACACTTGCCCAGAGCATTGGCTTAACTAACCAGGGTGCTATTGTCAAGATGCTAAAAACTAGCGCGGGACCCGGTGATCTTGATAAGGTTGCCATTCAGATTGTCACTGCACAGAATGTCCCAGTGAATCCTGTACTCTACAGTGGCGGTGTCATAACTGTAGCCGATGCCATCACAGGCTATGATAATATTTACACTTTAATGAATTCTGGAAGTAGCTACCAAATCAAACAGGCTGCGATGTGGCTCTGCGTTGGAACTGATAACTTTGACCCCTGCGACCTTCCTGATAACACAAGCGGACCCTTCTTTGAGCAATGTGTACAACAGCAGTGGCGTGTTGCCGGTTGCCAACCTGGTGGCACGTCCTACCCGTCCCAGCAGTCTACCCTTGACCAGATTAATACACTCACGTGGGGAGAGGTGAAGACAATGTTCCAGAATACCTATAATGCGATGACAGTAACGGATCCTGTCAAGCAGGACATTTCCGTCCTACGTTGCCTTGGTATCACAACAAAACGCTCAATGCCTCCTCCTTGCGTAGGTATATCTGAGACCGGTCTAGTCATGAATTTAGATAGCGCTGCCTTCTCCAACAAAGAGGCTGTAGGAAAGTACACACAGCAAGGCGCCTGGACGTCGGTTAACGCCGTCTATTTCGGCTCGGCGATTGCCAGTGGTACACGTGTCTGTGATAACCTCGGTGTACAGTTTGACGGTACCACGGTACTTGGAACGCCCAACTTAGTTAACCAGGTACTTGGACTTCCGCAGTCCAAGGTACAGAATGGACCCGATCCTAGCACCATCACCTCGCCTATAGCACCTGGACCGCCCCCACCCCTTCTACAGACCGGCTTCTTACCCATCGGCGATGTGGGTATGGGTGTCTATTGTACAGAGTCCCACCAGATGGCACCAATGTTTGATATTAACATTGACCGTAGTGGATGGCAGCCGGTGTTTGACCAGTTAAATTCCGACCTCAAGGATAATGTTGTATACAACGCGACCGTTACAGGCAACAATTCAAAGATCGTCTATACATTCCAAGTTACTACCTGCTCTACCGGGTCAAGCTTCCACGGCTGGTTCGGCAATAACAATGTTACGAAGCCCAATGCTATCCTCTTTATCCAGGATAGCGCTCTATCATTTACTATTCAGAAGTATGTCGCACCTACATTTGACGCATCACAACCTGTTCTGACAGCAAGTGGTCCATTAAAAGATATTGGTTACCCAGGCGCGGGTCTAGGAGTAGGTGGCGACCAAAGCACGTACTTTTGTGTTGCGACTACGGCACTAACGCAATGGCAATCGGACTTAACGGGTGGCAATCTTGAACAATATCTAACCCTCCTTACTAATACAGCCACTGGATCTGATTCACAACCTCTGACAATAACCTTGACGCCCAACAATGGTCCCTCATTTACCGCTCCTTTTGTGAATGCAGGCATGGGTGGCTGGTTCGCAAATATTTGCGGAAAGGGCGCTTCGCCGGTCAGTCCTATTGGAGACTATTATGTCAAGCAGAACGGAGGTAGAAATCTCCCGCAGTTTTCACACTGGGATAGTGCTTCAAGTGCCACAATGACCATCCAACTGGCAACAAATACTGCCGAAACGCGCGAGTTATGGATTAATCCGAATGTGGATACGTGCGAGATTCTGGCAATCCTTACCGGACCTGCCTACTCGCAGAGCTATACGGCAATGGCGCTTTACAAGGGTCAGCTTGTTATTGCCCTCCAGTCCAGCGAAAAGGGTTATACATTCTTCAATGCGGGAGCGATTGCGGTCGGTCAGTGGTCGCACATTGTACACGCTTACAGCAATGGAACTCATTCAGTATACATCAATGGCATTGGTCCTGTCACAATGACCGGATTAACCCCTAAGAATTACGGAGGTTACTTAGCGTACTCATTGGGCGGTGGCTCGGCGACTAACCCCCTTTACCAAGGCAGCCCTGCTCCCAGACCCTTCCAGGGCGAGATTGGTGCCTTCCGCGTCTACAGCCGCGCATTCGGACAGAGCGACGTTCAGGGTAATCTTTCTTCCACCATCAATACCTACGTCAATCAGATACAGTTGGCGACAAAGAACGACCCCAATGCTATTGCGATGGCTGCCGGTCAGTTCTATGTGCCCTCTAAGGGCAATGCGATTAACTACCAGCCGTCTAAATCCTCTTGATGATTTGATGGTTCTTTGGTTCGGGTTTTCTATATATGTCTGGATTCCAAACAAATATAGATAGTAGTTTTTGGGTGGGGTGGGGTGGGGTTATAAAAATACGTGAAGCATACACGCTCCCCAGCGGGTTGTTGTAAACTGTGCTATTTCCAGATGCGTTGCTTGGCGGCGTGGTGGCTTATACCCCTTAATATTCTCCGCCTTCACGCCGTATAGGAATGCCGCTGCGACCTCAAACATATTCTCATAATCCGGCTCCGATGGAGTCGTATACATCAGCGTTCGTTGCTGTTTCTCCGTTACATATTTATCCAGAGCTAGGGAATATACGGCTAAATCCATCGCCTTCGGAATCGGTCCGTCGCGGTCCAATTGATAGGGGGCAGTATCTGTCTGGAAAATTTGATTTATTTCTTGGTCTCGGCGCATCATCATTTCACTTAGTTTTGAATTGAGTTCATTGCTGTTCCCGCCCGATTCTTTAACATACCCCGATCCCTTTGCTTTTAATCGTATAGCACACGACATTGTTCCTATTGCTGGGATATAAAATTTGAAGTCTAAAGTTATCCGCACCCTTAATTAATAATGACCGAACGACGGTTAGTTTGTATAGATATCGTCGCAGGGCGGACCCTTTACAGTCGCACCGTTTATACAGAATATTTGCCTACAATTGACGACCTTAATTTCTATTATAGAGAACTCTGTGGTCTCACCGATGCCGTAGTGACCGCAAATGTCATTGATGTACCGCCCGATTTTAATGAAGCCCTTGTTGCCTTTAGCGAAACTATTCCTACCCGCTTTCCCAACTACGATATTACAGCATCGCTTGAAGAAGCCGACAAGATTGCCAAATATCACGACTACATCCAACAGTTGAGCGAGATGGAAAAGTCCCGTGCTAAACTCCAGGTTCATATCAAAACGGCAGCGACTGTCCCTGGCGGATTTATAGGAATGTCTGCCTCCGCCGCCGAAGTGAAACCGCGCATCCGACTCCGTCGCCACGCCTGGGTGCGGGAAATTCTCGAATCGCTAGAAAGCGAAGAAGCCACCGTAGAAGAGTTAGTTGTTATAGAGCACGACGACCTTATTCCTCACGCCTGGATTCTTACACCCGTATTGGCAAGTGTACGAGGGGAACGCGGTAGTCGTATTCTGCTTGACGTAGTAAAGGGAAAACACTGGGAATGTCTACTTGGTAGCAGTCTCTTTCCCGATTTTGTTGTAAGCCGTCGCATTTCTACCCAGAACTGGCTATTTCAACACGAAACCGCCGACACCCTTTTACGCTCTACCCTAGCCTTCTACATCGCCTCCCAGGATACGCGAATCGTTGGTGGTCTGAGCGGGTGGATTCCTGTAGCCGATAAAGAACTTACGTTGCTGATGAATACGTTTAAGAAAATCAAGGTGAACGAACGGGTCATTACGAATCAAGAAGACCCACGGCATATTTATAATATTATAAATGCTATTGAACTACGTTGCCTGGCGTCAAAGACCACCAATCCTGAAATCCATCCGCTTTCGTTACACATATTTCGTAAATATATTGACTACGTTGCCCAGGCAATGTCTATACCCCCCGAAAAATACCAAAACATTGATGGAGTTACACAAATATTGCGACGTTGGGAACGTAGCGAACTCGGATTTCGCGGGGACGTTGACCCTACTATAGCGGCGTGGTCCAAAATGTGGAATCTGATTATGACCGGCAAACCTACATTGGAACGAGTTTCCCTCTTTCTTGCCACCCTAGATGCCTGGAATCCTATGACTGGCTCCTTGTTAGACAAGGATCAGTGTGATACAATTGTTGAACAGTGGATTACTATCTTTATTGCCAATGAAACTGTGCCATGTGAAGGTAAATTTGAGATAGCAATGATTTTATACGACGAAACCCGTCGCTGGTGCCTACAGTATCTACCTGCCGGCACCTTTGAAAAACATCTGAAAGTGGACAGGATGATTCGTGATTGCTATGTGAAGGCAGGATTCACATTGGGAAAGCCGAATAAACTACAAACTGTTGTAGGATTAAAACTTCGTAATCCGTCCAAAAAGACGGTGTACGAAGGACGAGTTGTAGATAAAACGCCTGATATTCCAGAACCGCAGATGTGGAAAGCGCATCCATATGTTCCTAAAAAGGCAATTACTCCCACCTCTATGGGAAAGATTCGTGGTCGTCCGCCCCAGCCTGGCTCTGCCGCCGCCGCCGCTCGTAGTGGTGTTATCCTAAATCTTATGAACGGTACATCCAAAAGCGATTCATCATCGGGCTCAAGCATTAGCGGAGCCGCTGAGCCTCCAGAAGGAGAAAACGAACTTATTATGGAATTAGGGAGCGTATGAGGGGTCAATTGTTCTATAATCTTTGAGCAGTTTATCGTAACTTATAAACGCTGCTAGACCCGCGCCTAAATCTTCCATAAGAACCATAAGCAGATTCTGTGCCGTTTGGAGGGTCTGTAAATAATCTTTTTGTTTTGCGTCCAGTTCCGAATCCTTATAAGGCATTGGGAACTTATACTTCGGATTCTGATATCCCTCCGTAAGAGCCAATGTGTTTTTGGTAATAAATTGCGACCCAAACTTTGCGGTCAACGGTACTTTTTTCAGTTTTGCTATAGCAGTTCTAAATTGCTCAGTATTTATAACGGCTTGAACTTTTGCCTGTTCTTCTAATAATTTAGCTTTCATAGAAACTAGTTTTTTTTCTATTGCCGCTCCTGATAAATCCTTCACCGGTACAGTGCCCACATTTGTTAAGGATTTCGGCGATGCCCCGCTAATATCCTGTTTAGCTCCGCTAATATCCTGTTTAGCTCCACTTTTATTTTGCTTGGCTCCGCTAATATCCTGTGGGGCTCCACTAATATCAGATCCACTTATATCGCTAAAACATTCTAACAATTCGGCAGGTTCTCCTTTAGGACCCTTATTTTCGGACATAAACTGCGTCCTTTGTAAAGTAAACTTCCTCTCTCGGGTCTTTGTCTTATGCGATGTCTTGCTCGATTTCGCATCTTTACCATCTTTGGCATCTTTGGTGTCTTTATCATCATCAAGAGGCTGTTTTGTATATTTTGATTCAATCAGTTTAACAATATAACATGTATCATCCGTAATATCAATCACTTGATTCAATGAATTATTAATAGTATCGGGTAATGTTTTATACATATTTACCATGTTTGTCATATTTGTCAATATATACTGATTGATTTCATTCTGTTTTTCTGCCGGTGTTTGTGCCGGTTTCCCCGTTGACGTTGCCTTCATAGTATTAATAGCCTGAGCTCGTGCACTAGGGTCTGACGGAGGCGGGGGTTCTGATGTTGTTGGCGGGGGACCAGATACCGTTGTATCATCGCTCGGCGGAGCATCCTGAAATTCCTCAAAATAGTACATCGGCTGAAGTAGTGACCTATAGCGCATCAATATAGCTAATGCAAGTAACCCAAGTACGGCAACCAGAATCCACGGAATAATATGCCCAAAGCGTTCAAGCATCCCTAGTTTCGGGTTACAAATTATTTTCTAAATTTTGCGCCTCTTCTTTACTATAATTTTTATCTACTACACTGTCAATTTGCTTTTGATATGCTATAAACGTCTTGTTTGTATTATCCATAATTGTATATTGTGCTACCGTGTTTTTATACACATCGCCAACTGTAGTTGAATACTTTGATAGGACATCTTGCGCAAACGAAAGTGCTTTATAGGAATTTATTTGTTCCTCATTCAAACCACTTGTAGGAAACGGTACAGGAAAGGTAAAATCAGGATTCATATATGACGCGTCCTGGAAATGTTCAAGTTGTGAAGAAAATTTGGCATTACACATCATTTCGCCGGTTTGTGTTATTTTCCCTTGTTCTTCTTCGGATTTATTCTTAAAATTATTTACACCCTTTGTATAGTCATTGATACATCTGGAAATCTTAGCCTTTACACTTATATTATTAATATACACATTTAAGAATCCCGCAGTTCCCGTAATTCCCTTACAATCATTCAACCAACCTTTAACTGTATCACTATTAATTAATTTGGCAAACGATATGGCTTTTGCGAATAAAGCCTCTTTCTGTGAATTAAAGGAGGACGGATCCACATTTTGAAATCCCTCCATAGCATCCATCATGTCCGAATCATTGACATTTGCCGATGAAACATCCACCTTTGTACAATCTAGCATTTGAACTCCTTTACGAAAATAGCTATAGGTAAATATCTGTTGTAACCACGAGGTTTCGGCGGTTTTTGCCTTTTGTTCTGCCATTTTATCCTGTTGGTCTTGAGGCAACTGAAGATCTTCTTTATTTTCTACCTCCTTAGATAAACTCTTAATATACTTATCGTGTACACTATTATACAAAATACATGTATTCGCCTTCATAGACCCTGTTTTAGCCATTGTATCTTGTAGCTGTTGTATATAATTATCAAGTGTTACACTCATCCGAGAAAATGAGTCATTAATATGCCTATTGACTGTATTTACATCTTGAAAATGCTCATAGGCATTTACTGGTCCCGTACAACATGACCCCTTGCCGATCATACTTATGATAAACGATACAACCGTAGAGGCAAACCATAGGAAAAGTATATAAAAAAATATCTGTATCAAAATATCCCGTATCGGATGTGCGGGAACCATTCCTAATTATAAAACATATAATCCAGTAGATTAGGAATGTATTCTGTATATAAACGTGGAGGGTATCCACGACCACCAGTACTCCCTGTCGGTAATAAATGTTGTCCTCCTATTCCGGGTATCGTATCTACAGCGACCGGTTATGTTGACCTCGGAAATACGTATAAGTCTTTATCGGAATCGGGACGCATGCAAGAACAGCAGTGTACAACAATGTATATTAGCAATGCTCCCGTATCTGTCCAAATAGGTAGTAGTAACAATATTCCCTATGTGAATGTTATTCCTGCGTCGGCGTCCGGCACCACACAAAGTCTTCAAAATGCGGTATTATTTGCCGCTAATAATCCGTATGACCCGGCAACACGATTCTCACAATATCGTTTTTCAAATACAATACTACCTCCTCCTCCTCCGTGTCCCGTGTCCGTCCCCAATCCTGGTTATGTGGGGGTTTGTGTTCCTCCATCAATGTTTCGGGGCTCAGTACCTCCGTAAAAAATATTGGACCTACGTAGAACATGCCGACTACAAACTTTGATGCCAGTCTCACCACGGCGCGCCGTAAGCAACTTGCCCTTTTCTCGTGGCGCCAAAATGACCAGTATTCGTACAACCCGCAGACCAAGAATGCCGAACAGGTGCCTTCTCACGGTGCCCGTGGTACCGGTCCTTCTGGGCAGACCTATACTGATATTATCCAGGGTGGGTTCCTACTCGGTCAGCTCAACTCAAATGTTAATCCTGGAGCCACGCCGGCGTGCAGCACGGCAAGTGGATGCTCGGCGTCAGTTACCCTACAGGGTTTTGTACGCAACTCTCCGGCGAATGTGCGTTCGCAGGGTGGCTCTACCAACTCTTAAACACGCTTTATTGATAACATGTAACTTTGTTACAACATATCAAAAACGGCTGACAAGTGCCGGATTTATCTGTACAGGGCTGAGTGATGAACGGCACATATAAAACAGCGTAAACGCTGTTCCCGCCTGGACAACCGCCGCCAACAACGAGGCTACTAAGAGCGGTGTTCCCATCTTTTTATAAAGCATTAATCCGCTAAACCCTGTAATTACACTGAGAACGCCCAACGCAGCGAAAAAATAGCACCAGTTGTAAGCCCAAGCCGGTCTTGAATCCATTTTTATTTAGGCATTAGATTTTATTTTTTTGGGTTTGTGTTGTGTTTACGCCTTTGGCGCCGCCTTCTTCACGACCTTCTTCGGCGCAGGTGCGGGGGCAGGAGCGGGGACCGGCTCAACGACCTCCTCCTCCTCCTCCTCCTCCTCCGCCTCGTCATCGGCGACGAACGTAGACGTAGTGGGCGCCGCCGCATCCTCATCATCGTCATCTACGAACGCAGGAGCCGACGTAGCCGTCTCCGCCGCCTGGTCTACACGCGCCTGGTGGAGCTTCCAGCTAATGCCGAACTTGCCACCCGCCACCCAGATGCTTGTGGCATCCAGAATACACGTGACCTCTGCACCGCGACGCAGGACCTCCATCGGCGTAACGCCCTCAATCGTGCGATCCGCGTTGTCGTACATCACGGCATCAAAGACACCCGTGTTGTAGTTCTTCTTGATGGCGACCGACTGGACAGGGGGGCGGTCCTTGCCCTCCTTGTCCTTGCCAACGCGTACACTCTTCGTGTACAGCGCACTTACGGTCTCACGGCTGACCTTGTCCAGACCCAGCCAGTTCTTGGAGTTCTTGACACCGGCGTCAATGACAAAGTCGTCAATCGCCCGGAGCATATCGTAGTACGCCTGAACCTTCGGGTTCGTCGTACGGTTACGGAAGTCCAGATTCAGCTTGAACTTGCCGTTGCCCTGGTAGTCGCCAGAGTCAAACGGAATAGGCATACGCGGAGCCTGGACGCGGAGCTTACCGTTATCATAGTTGATGTAGACAATCGCAGCCGGCGAGTTGTCCAGACCCTTCTTGATAGGGTCAACCTTGAGGCTGGAAAGGGAGAACTTGGAGGCAGTTACAGGCTTAGCCATTTTGCTTATGTGTTGTTTTTACTTTGGTTCAGCGAGTAATAACAAGAGGGGAATGCTCATCGGTAAAGAAGAAAAAAAGGGCGTCAATTTTTATCGCCGAAATGCCGAAAAATCCTACGCCTTATTCGGTTGTATTTTGGGGTGGAGGCAACAATAACGGTGGCATATTATGGTGTCCTGTTAAGTTAAAGATATCATTTAACCAACCTCCTAGTCCAAAGAACTGTAGTGGTGCCGCCGGTGCCGGTGCCTGTTCCAAATCCTCAGGCGCTACAACACTTTCGTACAACCAAGGATACGCTTGTCTGGCTGAATCACTAACAAGAGTCAGGGTGCTTATTATATACATCGCCCCTAGAATTCTATCATTTCTATCCGTCGCCGCCGTAATCATAGTACGAATCACTCCCATATTCACCTTTTGTATACGTTCTAGGGGAAAGACTGCCACGACAAACGGTGAGTGTTTGAATAGGGCAGTCTGGTAATTGGGCACAATCTGCCGTTTCTGGTCCGGTGATAGATTCGCCCGATAGGTCCATATCGCATA
>Ga0114959_10002642_pt1 | contig 14506 bp, 11 predicted proteins | sample C_130625_EF_Meta_FD_87317 | JGI IMG/M metagenome (GOLD analysis project Ga0114959, IMG submission 87317) | Freshwater microbial communities from Lake Croche, Canada to study carbon cycling - C_130625_EF_MetaG | ecosystem: Environmental > Aquatic > Freshwater > Lake | place: Lake Croche, Canada...
CCAGCCATTACAATATCCTCTTCATCATCTGCTGCTTCAAAGTCAATATCTTTGGTAAATAATATTTCGAATGGTTTTTTCAAAAAGTCCTTGCCTTTTTTAGTCAAACTTAGTATGCCGTAGCTTTCAATATCCTTTTGCAAAAAGTCGTGAACAACTCCTTGACGAACAACACTCATCCAAAACTTATCATCTTCATCAGCGCCTCTACCCCACTCATCTAAAGCCTCATGTTTATATGATTTTGTTGCTGACGTAGAACGTCCAACTAATACATCAACAATATGTTTTGGTTTGAATTTTTCTTTGATTGCTAAAACAGTTTCAAGCATTATTGTAAGTGGCTCTTCGGCATCAAAACGTTGCTTTGGATGTTTACAATTATCGCACATATGATTACACTTGCTTTCGTCATAAGTTTCACCAAAATAGTGTAACAAAATTTTACGGCGGCAAACGCTACTTTCAGCATATCCAACAGTTTCATTCAAAAGCAAACGACCAATTTCTTGTTCAGCAACTGGTTTACCTTTCATGAATTTCTCCAGCTTTACAATATCATCATAACTATAAAAAGTTACACAATTACCTTCTCCACCATCACGACCAGCGCGTCCAGTTTCTTGATAATATCCTTCAAGTGATTTTGGAATATCATGATGTATAACAAAACGAACATCAGGTTTATCAATGCCCATACCAAAGGCAATGGTTGCTACAATTACATCCACTTCTTCCATCAAAAACATATCTTGATTTCTTACTCGCACATTCGCATCTAAACCTGCATGATAAGGCGCAGCTTTAATACCATTTACTTGTAAAGTTTCTGCAATTTCTTCAACTTTTTTTCTGCTTAAGCAATAAACAATTCCTGATTTTCCAGGGTGTTGTTTCACATACTTAATAATCTCTTTGTTTACGTTGTTCTTTGGGCGAACTTCGTAAAATAAATTTCCTCTGTTGAAAGACGATTTGAAAAGTTTTGCATCAGTCATCGAAAGGTTTTTCTGAATATCCTGTTGTACTTTTGGTGTAGCAGTTGCAGTAAGTGCAATAATTGGCGCTTTACCAATAGCCTCTATAATTGGGCGCAACCTCCTATACTCTGGTCTAAAATCATGACCCCACTCTGATATACAGTGTGCTTCATCAATAGCATAAAATGAAACATTAATTGATTTAAGAAATTCAACATTTTCATCCTTTGTTAATGACTCGGGTGCTACGTAAAGTAATTTTGTTTTGCCATCGCTTACGTCCTTCTTAACCTTAGTAATTTCACCCTTGTTAAGTGATGAATTAAGAAAGTGCGCCACATTATCTTCTGAACCAAAATTACGAATTGCATCAACTTGATTTTTCATCAATGCAATAAGTGGTGATATGATAACTGCTGTACCCTCCGAAATAAGTGCCGGTAATTGATAGCACATACTTTTGCCACCGCCAGTTGGCATAATTACAAAAACATCTTGGCCGTCCAATAATGTATTTATGATTGCCTCTTGGTCTCCTTTAAATTTGTCGAACCCGAAATACTTCTGTAAATTTTGTGATAGGCGAAAGTCTTTTGCCACTGTTGTTTCCAATTGAATTTTTTAAAAATGAATGAATAAAATGATATGTTTGAAATCTAATTCAAATATAGACTTTTTTATTTGTTTTGATAATGCAAATTAGTCATTTAGTTTTTTTAATACTCTAAAACATTGATAAATAGGGACGAAATAATTTCAATTGGAAAAAATACTATACAATTAGAGGCTGATTGTTTGGCTCAAATGGTATCCATCATCAACGATAGTTTTGCAAATGCAGTAAATGAGATACATAATTGTGTTGGACGAATAATTGTTACTGGTGTTGGCAAAAGTGCAATAATTGCACAAAAAATAGTTGCCACTTTTAATTCAACAGGAACACCTAGTGTATTTATGCACGCCGCCGATGCAGTTCATGGCGACTTAGGAATTATTCAAAAAGATGATATAATTATATGTATCAGCAAAAGTGGCAACACTCCCGAAATACGTTTACTTATTCCGTTTATAAAAAATAATGCAAACAAAATCATATGTATTTGTGGAAATGCAGAAAGTTATTTGGCAAAACAATCAGATATTTTTTTGAACACTTTCGTGGAGAAAGAAGCTTGTCCGCATAACCTTGCGCCAACAACCAGCACTACTGCGCAATTGGCAATGGGCGATGCATTAGCAGTGGCTACACTTGAAGTTAGAAATTTTACCAAACAAGATTTTGCAAAGTATCATCCTGGCGGAACACTTGGCAAGCAACTTATTTTAAAAGTAAGTGATGTAATTCTTGACTCAGAAAAACCAGAAGTAGCACCAAACACAAACATCAAAAATGTGTTGTTCGAAATTTCTAAGAGAAGATTAGGAGCAACAGCAGTAATTGAAAACAACAACATTTGCGGTATAATAACTGATGGAGACATTAGGCGTATGCTTGAAAAGTATAATGATATTTCACATATTGTTGCATCTGATATTATGAACACAATACCCAAACAAATTGATGCAAACGATTTGGCGCTTGATGCATTAAGCATGATGCGCACATTTAACATAAACCAATTAATGGTTACCGAAAATGGCGCTTATGTCGGCTTTATTCACATTCAAGAATTAGTTAAAGAGGGTATAGTATAATTCTATGATACCAAATAATAACAATATCAATTTTAATATTGATGATATATTTGGCATTACCAATGAAACTATATTCACAAAATATGCTTTAGAAATATATCACATGCAAGCCACTAAATGTGAGGTTTACAGAGAGTATCATACAGCACTAAAGATAGAGCATAACACGATAAATACTTTACAAAAAATTCCGTTTTTGCCTATTGAATTTTTTAAAAGTCATAAAGTAATTCATGACCAACAAGCAGAAGAAATAATATTTACAAGTAGTGGAACTACAGGTACTATTAATAGCAAACACTATGTGAGTGATGTAAGTTTGTATGAAAAAAGCTTCATTAAAGGATTCGAGAAATTTTATGGAAAAATAGAAGATTGCTGTATTTTAGCTTTATTGCCTAACTATTATGAGCGCACTGGTTCATCGCTAGTATATATGGTTGATGATTTAATTAAAAAAAGCAATAACAAAAACAGTGGATTTTATTTGCAAAATTTAGATGAATTAAATGCAATGATTTTGCATTTAGAAGCTACCCAGCAGAATACAATTTTAATTGGTGTTAGCTTTGCTTTATTAGATTTATTACAAAAAAACAAATACCAATTACAACATGTGCGCATAATGGAAACAGGCGGCATGAAAGGAAAACGTAAAGAATTACTGAAATCTGAATTGCAAAAAATATTGTGCGCAGGTTTTGGTAAGGATGAGATAGACTCAGAATATGGTATGACAGAATTATTAAGCCAAGCATATAGTAAAGCCTCTGGTATTTATGATACTGTACCTTGGATGAAAGTATTGATGCGCGATGTAAATGACCCTTTTACAATATTGCCAATTGGCTACACTGGAGGCATAAATATTATTGATTTGGCTAATTACTACTCTTGTAGTTTCATTGCTACACAAGACTTAGGCAGACAGTTAGGAAATGAAAGTTTCGAAATTTTAGGACGATTTGATAATAGCGATATTAGGGGATGTAACTTATTGATTGAATAATAAAACGCGATGAGAAAAATTATTGGTATCAACAGTTTAGGCTATAACCAAGTAAGAAATATTGCTGGTTTACCATATAGTAACTACCAAGTTAAAAAAGTATACGACTTTTATAAAATACCAAACCACCTTCACTTTAAAATCAAAAAAACTTCTGATCAATATTACCTGAATTCATTTAATGATTTTGGATTAAACAAAGTAGATATTCTTCATTTTTTTAATGCTGTTAATTATTGCAACAAGCCTTGGTTGACTACATCTGAATATATCATTCCAAGATATTTTAGCAATAAAAACTCTTGTACAAAAAAAGGGTTGGATACATTGCTAAAACCAAATTTCAAAAAACTCATTTCTATGAGTAATGCAGCGCATCAACATCAACTTAATTTCATGAAAGAAAATTTTCCTGAATATTATAATGAGGTAGCACCAAAAATGATGGTGCTTTTGCCAAGTCAAAAAAAACTAATGAATAGTATTGACGAAAAAACTGCTAACCCAAATTACTTAACCTTCACTATTGTGGCTTCTACAAGTTTTTTTGGCAAAGGTGGACGTGAAATATTAAATGCATTTGATGTGCTTTTGCAGAAAAACTTTTCCCTTAAACTTAACATCATATCTAAATTTGAATATGGAGATTGGGCATCTAAAACCACAAAAGAAGATTACGACAATGCTCTAAAAATAATTGAAAAATATCCAAACAATATTAAGTCATACAATTATTTAGAAAATAGCAAGGTGCTACAAATGTTCAAAGAAACAAATATTGGTTTGTTGCCAACCTATGCTGATACTTTTGGCTATTCAGTTTTGGAGTCGCAAGCGAACGGATGCCCGGTTATTAGTACCAACGTTTTTGCTATACCCGAAATAAATAACAACCAATTGGGCTGGATGATTGAAGTGCCTAAAATAGAAAACCTCAATGCAAAAATACAAACTGAGGAGGATATAAAGTTATTCTCGAAAACAATACATGAAGGCTTGATTCACCACATCGAAAACATTTACAACAATCCTCAAATCATTACAGAAAAAGCAAAATCATGCCTTTTGCACATTGCTGAAAATCACAACCCTCAAAAGAATGCAAGCATTACCGAAAGTTTATATGATAATATACTTAACAACAAGCTATAGTAACACACCTTTAATGTGTTAGCATTTTTTACAGTAAATTGCTAAACACAAAATATATTTCATTTAATATTGCCATTAATGATTTTAAGAACAGAAAACTTAGTTAAACGATATAAGTCGCGCACAGTTGTTGATGGAGTATCCGTGCAAGTGAAGCAAGGCGAAATAGTTGGTTTACTTGGCCCTAATGGTGCTGGTAAAACCACAACTTTTTACATGACGGTAGGCTTAATAAAACCAAACAGTGGCAAAATTTATTTGGATGACAAAGACATTACCAACCAAGCCATGTATAAGCGTGCACAACTTGGCATAGGCTATTTGGCTCAAGAAGCATCGGTATTTAGGAAGTTGAGTGTTGAAGATAATTTAAAAGCAGTACTCGAAATGACAAAACTTACCAAGGCCGAACAAGAAGCAAAAGTAGAATCTTTGTTAGACGAGTTTAGCTTGCAGCATATACGTAAGAATCGCGGCGATTTACTAAGTGGTGGAGAACGAAGACGTACCGAAATTGCACGTGCATTGGCTGTTAATCCTTCATTTATTTTGTTGGATGAACCGTTTGCAGGAGTTGACCCTATTGCTGTTGAAGACATACAAGCCATTGTTGCAAAACTAAAAGCAAAAAATATTGGCATATTAATTACCGACCATAATGTACATGAAACACTAACTATTACTGATAGTGCCTACCTTTTATTTGAAGGTAAAATACTTAAAGCTGGTAGTGCTGAAGACTTGGCTAATGATGAAATGGTGCGTAAAGTATATTTAGGACAAAATTTTGAGTTGAGAAAGTAGTCGTCCCTACAAAAGTCATTCTGAAATTTAATCTTACTCTTCCTTGATGAAAAGTAACAACCACGAAGTGCTAGTGAATACGATTTGAAAATATTTTAATAGGAATAAAAATCAAGGTTTCATTCTATCATTTGGTTTTACTCACAAACTGGAATTCCAAATACAAACTGGTACAATTTGAGCAGATAAAGAAGTAAAACTGAATAAGAAAAGTGCAAAAATTAATTTAGTCCTCACTTTAATGAATTTTGTCAAAAATAGTACTTTTAAACAATCGACAAAATCAAATTGTAAAACTTAAATGTATTTGGTCCTAAATCATTGCAGCCTCAATTGCAGCTTTTAGTTCATCTCCATTGATGTCGAGTTTAAGATTTCCATTTTTAGATAAAGAAATTTTACCGGTTTGTTCGCTTACAACAATTGCTAGTGCATCAGTAGATTCTGTTATACCTGCAGCAGCACGATGGCGCATACCTATATCATTTGGTAAATCAGGATTATCAGAAATTGGCAATACACATCGTGCAGCATTTATTTCGTTGTTACTGATGATTACCGCACCATCATGCAAAGGGCTATTTTTATAAAAAATACTCTCTAAAAGTCTCATGTTTACTTGCGCTTGGATACTATCGCCAGTATTGACATAAAAACTTAAATCGGTTTTATTTTGAATAATTATTATTGCCCCTGTATTAGTTGTGGACATGTTTTTACATGCTCGTACAATTGCTAAAATGTCTAATTTCCCAGAACGTGATTCGTCATTAATTGTTTTAAATGCTTGCCGCCAGGTGCCCTTACCTAAAAAACCAGACGTACCTATTAAAAGTAAAAACCTCCTAATCTCTTGCTGAAAAACAATAATAATTGCGATAACACCAACTCCAATAAATTGACCAAGAATAGTGCTTAGCAATTGCATTTTTAATGCGCGCATAATCAACCACAAAAAATACACTGATAATATTCCAACAAAGATATTGATAGCTACACTACCACGCACTATGCGATACAACTGAAATAGCAAAACAGAAACAAGTAATACATCAATAAAATCTAACCAGCCAAAATGCAGAAATGCGGGTATTTTAAATTCAAGAAACATCATATAAAAACCAAACCTACAATTTTTTTTGTAGGTATTTATTTCTTTCTAATTTAAAAACTGTAATTAAAATAATTGCTTGAAAAACTAAACCGATAGATGTTAACATTAATAAGCCTGATTGTTTGAACTGCAGAAGAGAATATTTAGCAAAAGTGCCTACTAATATGCATGAAAAAAGGCTTGCGAAAAAAGGTGTCCTAAAATTACCAATACCCGAAAAATAATGTGTAAAAATATGTGTGATTGAAAGTGCAATTATTCCTGGAAGAAAAATCAAAATAAACTGTTTCACTTCTGTAAAATCTTTACCTAATAATTCAGTAAAAAAATGATTTGGGATAAAATAAATAATAATGAAAACGAAAAAAGTTATTGCTAACGAATACTTTGCAAACAATATAGTTTGACTTTGATTTTGATTCACGTCCTTACTATTTGCTATGTTGGAATAATGTACAACACCTGCACTGGAAGCAGCCATTAAAACAGCTTCAGACAATGATATTGCCGTTGAATAAACACCCAATGCAGCTGCCCCAAGCAAGGAGTTTATATAAAAATAGCTAACACGATTAGTAATTAAATGTGCAATATTTGAGGCAGTTGTGTAACTTCCTTTTTTTACCACCTCAAAAGTAGTGACATCAGCAGATTGGTTTTTAAATTGAAAAAACTTTACGAAAAATTGTTGAATAATGAATGTAACAATAGACGAAGTTATAAATGAAATCAAAAAATAATTCACAGTACAATATCCAAGATAAATGAAAAATAATGTAAAAATTAATGTAAAAAAAGGCTGGATAGTTTGGATTAAATTTTGATTAGAAATTTTACCAAAGCCAATTAATAATTGATTATTCAGAGAAATTGCACATTGAAAAAAGCATAAAACAATAAAAGCGAAAATTGAAAATTGAAATGAAAAAAAACTAAGTATTATTAAACTCAAAACACAAACAAGTAGAATCCATAGATAAGCAATTTTTAGTAATCGACTCGTGTTGTGATGTGCAAAAAAATAAACTAGCACAGGGCCTGCAACCCACTCAGCAGCAAGCATAACGAATGAAAGATTTAAAAATAAAAGTGTAATGTAGCCTCGTTGGGTGACTCCCATATACTTTATGGTAAAGTATAGTAATAGCAAATTAAAAAATGCTGCAATAAACTTGGAAACAAATGTTGTTGCTATTTTTCTCAAAGGCATCTAGGCACTATTATTTACACTGTTTTAACCCTTCCAAACTATCCGTATTTTTAGGATATAAAAGAAGTGCTTTGTTAAATAAATCTCTAGCCACATCTTTTTTCCCTAGCTTTAAACTATTCCATGCACTAATACTCAATGCATCATAATCAAAAGGATACAAGCTTAAATAGATATCAAAGTATTTTTTTGCTTGCGTAAAATTTTGTCGGTTGTAATAAATCAAACCAAGTCTATAATTTACTGTTATTTGATTTGCATCAATTTTTAAAATATCATTATACAAGTCTATAAGTATATCCCAACTACTTTGGGCAGCTATAGGACTTGCCAAACCTAACTTTGCTTCAATTGAATTAGGCTTTAATAATGTTGCTTTCTTATAATAATTTGTGCTCTCTGGATACTTTTTATACTGATAGTATAACCAACCTAAACGTATGTTGGTTTCGTAACTATTTTCTGTATATACTCTTGAAATTGCTTCAATAGCATCGGCGTAACTTTTTTCACTTTCAAATGAATAGCTTTGACTAAATGCTGCTTCTAATTTTTGTTGGTCTTGTGCAACAGCAAAACTTGAGAATATTAGTACGGTAATTATTATACTATTTAGTTTCATTTTTATGAATATTAATTTTAGAAATCAATTTATTTACACAGTTTTAAACCTTCTAAACAATCCGCATTTGCAGGGTATACAAGTAATGCCTTATTAAACAATGCTTTAGCAATGTCTGTTTTCCCTAATCGAAAAGCCGTCCAAGCGCTTATATTAATTGTTTCAAAATCAAAAGGAAATAAATTGAGATTAATATCAAAATACTTTTTGGCTAAAGGGTAATTTTCTCGATTGTAATAAATCAGCCCCAGTCTATAATTGATCAGCGAATAATTAGGTGAAATTTTCAATATTTCTTGATAATTCGAAATTACTTTATCCCAATTATTTAAAGCTACTAAAGGTGTCACCATTGCTATTTTCGGCTCAATGGAAGCAGGCATTAAATCTATAGCCTTTTGGTATAAAGCTACACTTTCTTTATACTTCTCCGAAGCGTAATAAAGCCAAGCCAGACGCATTGTAGTTTCATAATTTCTATCATTGTGTACCTTTTGAATTTCTGCAATTGCAGCTACATAATTTTTATTTGTTTCCATTAAATAACTTTGACTAAAAGCTGCAATCAATTGTTTTGAATCCTGCGCTTTTGATGCCATGATGAATGAAAACAAGAAAAATATAATTACATTAATTTTCTTTAAAAAATCCATTTTACTCCTGCGTTTATAAGTTGGTTATTGTATTTAAATTTGGTTTTTATTGGAAAGGCATTTTCTTTTGTTACCATAGTATAAGTACTACTACGTTGCAAAATTCCATATTGAGCAGATATTTCGAGGTGTTTACCCACATAATATAAAACCTTAATTGCCATTTTATTCTTAATTAAATCGTCAATATTATAAACTACAGCACCTTCCAAATCAATAAAATTTTTGAAGTTATTATGCTGAAATAATGCATTTAACCATAACTTTTTAGTAATCATCGCATTTAGTTCATAACCAAATACAAATTTAGAATTACTGTTTTGCGTATTCAAATATGAAGCTTGGGCTCTAACAGAAAATGAATATTTCTGAAAAGGGTAATAAGTAGCACTCAAATCAAACTGGGTACGGTCCGAATCTGAGGGCATAACAAAAGGTACTAAGTTGAATTTAGAAAATGGCATTGCGAAAAAACGGCAAGTAATTTCATAATGAGGTTTTCTATAAGTTGCAATTAATCCAGCAGTAGCTTCAATATCAGTAATTTTTATTTTTCTTAAATCATTTGAATGAAAGTAGTATGGAGTATCATCTAATACATTAAAACTTGTTTTGGTAACTCCGTAAGTAAATTTAAATTTTAGACTACTTGTAAGCAAATAAGAGAGCTGTGTATAAAATATAGGCTGAGAAAATTTATAACTTATTGTTGTATCCTTAAATCTTGTTTCATTTACAACTGAATCAGGAGGCTGAGGCTCACTTACAGGTAAATCAACAGGTCTATTTCTTTTATAATGAATTGAATTACCCGTAAAATACTCGTACTGAAATTGCTGATTAGAATTTATTTTATTGCTGTTGATTGAAGCAAGAACAGTAAATCTATTGGTAACACGATATTGCGCAGATGCATATAAATATTGCAAGGATCCATTTCTGTCGATGCTCCCAAAATATTTATTTGAACCAGCCAAATCAATATTTTTATTTTTTTGGAAGTTGTTGCTTAGTAAAGTGCCACTATAAAAAGATACACTTTCTAACTTACTTTTTTTATGCTGATAAAATTCACATTGAGCAATTGTAAATTTATCTGCTAATAAATTCTGTTGGTCTGCCATGCCCAAGTAACCATAACAAATATATAAACCATAATGCGTGTTTATATTATAGCTATCTCTTTTATAAGAGGCTTCATAATACTTGAGAGCTACTCTATACTTTTCCCTTTGCAAGTAAAAGTCTCCTAAAAAAGTGTTCATTTTGTTACTTACTACATTGTGCAATTTAGCATAGTTATAAAAGTATTTCAAGCTATCTTCTTGATTATTACTAGCATTAATAATGATTCTCTTCTCAATGACATCAGATATAAGTTCTTGAGAAAAAACTTTGCAGCACAAGAGAAAAAGAATTGAAGTGAAAATTACTCTATACATGTTGCTTTTATTATTGTTTTGTCACTTAATTGAAAAGAGAAATCTGAAATCTGGTTGTTTTCAATTATAATTTTAAAACTAAGTTTTCTCCAAATAATATTTTTTGTTTGGGTGTCTACATTTGTGCTTAGTTCAATTCTATTGCTATTAAATATGTCGTCTACAAATGAATATTGTATGCTGAAATTAGCTTTAATAAACTGAAAAAACGGAGCGCAAAAATCTTGAAAAGGTTGCACAAACTGATTATTAAAATTATCAGATGGTATTGAATCTTTAATTTCTAAATCCTGATAAAAGGCCATCAAAATTTTATAACAACCCAAATAAAAATAAAACAATAATGAATTTTTATCTCCTTCAAAATCTGTAAAATAAAATACTGTTCCGTCGTTGACAAAGTATGCAGTTGAATGCGATGAATGGCAATAAATATATGTTCTATTAAAACTATCTGTAAATATTTCCCAGTTAACAATGGCGTCATTTCCCTTTATCTTTTTAGAAAGTTTGGAATTTGTATTTGAATTTATCTTGAAACGTAATTTGCGCCCTGGGATAAAGTAAAAAGTATTTTGTAACAACTTATTTGGCTGAACACTTTCTACCTTATCATTTTGATTTGGCACTTCAAATTGCTTGAATTCAGAGCTTCCATTTTTGTGCTGAATAAAATATGCAAATGGATATTTTATGGTAGATCCTCCAATAGTTGGAATTTGTTGAATTTGATAATGCAAGTGTGGTTCTGGTGAACGGCCGCTACTACCAACTGTAGCAATTATTTCACCAGCACGTACATAGTCACCTACTATAAATTTTAAACTATCTTTTTTTAAATGACTTAATTGTGAATAAACACCTTCAGCATGGTATATCACCATTGTATTTCCCCAATTTCGCTCCAGATTTACATCTTTAATTTTGTTGTCGTCAATGTTATTTTCAATAGCAGAAACATAGCCAGCTGCCGGAGCTAAAACAGGTTTTCCGTAACAATAATAATCTTCTAAATTTAAACCTTCACCAGTAAAGGTTTTATTCTCAACATCATCAACTATTACAAAATCAATTGCTTTGTCAAAGTTTCCCTTATGTGTAATACTTCCTTGATAGGCTTGGGATACAAACCATTTTCCCATAACGGGAAACTGCATTTTAATTGGAAAAACTTTACTAAACCGTTCAGCAATATTTTGAGATTTATAAACCACCTTTTCAGGTGAATAATATTGTATGTCAACAAAACGTAAAAAGTATGGAATCCATCGCAAACGTAATGCATGTAAAGTAGCAACTGTTACAAAAGCAAATGGCATAGTCATAGCAGGCAATGCCCACGGTTGAAGTATAGCAGCAAATGTGTTGCAAACCAACAGCGTAACTGGAACTAAAATAATTGCTAGTAAATAAGAAGCTAAAGTGGGCACTAAATAAAAACATCCTATTCCTATTGATGTAAAAATTATGTTCGAACCAGTTAATCCAAAAATTAAATTCTCTTGGCTGTAGCCGAATAATAATGACCCTTTCCAAGCAACAAAATAGCAAATCAAACTAATTGAAAATGCTATCCGTGAAAAAACAAAAATACCAATTGAAATTAAAAGTCCTGCGAAAACATATGGCATAAAAAATACCGAACCCAGCGCTTTCAAGTACGTTGATAGGAAAAGTGAAATGTTCAAGTTTTCGAAATAATTGTAGAATTTTATCAAATCCCAACCACCAATTTTGTATGTACTATTTAACCAATATACATCATCCAAGTTAGTCTCTAGCCCTTTAAATGATGATGTTGCCAGCTTTATCATCCAAAATGAAACAAAAAAAGGAATGCTAACTGCTGGCAATGCATGACGGTCAAAAACGTGACTCATTGAAATGGTAACTATTGTTACCAAAAGCACCGAAACAATTAATAAAACTATGAAGGCTGTGTTTATATTAAATAAATTTGCAAGGGCTACCACAAGCAAAAGCACATTGAAACCATACATTCCTTCGCGGATTAATTTTAGCTGATATCCAGAAAAATAAACCAATGTATTTGCAATTAATACAGAAGCAATTCCAATAACTCCAACAGTAGGTTTCAAAAAAGTAACTACAAGAATTAGTAATGCAAGAATTTTGTTTTGCGAATAAAAAACCTGTGCGTAACTGTTAAGCAATGCGTCAATATGAAATTGCAATTTGCTTTTCATCAATTTTGAATAATAGTTTTTGAAATTGTATAAAAAAATTTAGTTAGCAGCACCGCTTGTAATCCAACATATAATTGTTCTTATAGTTGCATCATCAAGCTTAGCATGACCAGCTGGCATTTTATCAAAACCTTTTTCATGATTAATTGAACCTAAAAAACTTGGTTTAGTAGTTGCAACTTTTACAGTTTCATAACTTGCTAAATCTATTCCATGAGCTGGCCTATTTCCTTGGTGGCAACCGGCACAATTTGCATCAATAATTGTTTTTACTTGTGCATTATATGTGTAAAGCATTTTAGGACAAGGAACATCTGCTTTTGGAGCAGTTGTAGTTGTTTTGGATGTTTTACATGCTGCGACAAAACTAATACAAACTACTACTAAGAATATCTTTTTCATTAACTTATTATTTTAATAAACATTGCGGTAACATTGCCCGCAATGTAGTAAAGTTTCGGGTACGATTACAGCTTAAAATCTTTCAAATAATCTGGTTTCACCTCATATACCAACATGGTATCTAAAGATTCATGATTACGAATAATATGCGTTTTGCCTTTTGTATCAATCATTACAATTTTCGGGCGCATTTGAATAAACTGCATCCATTGGGTCATGTTATAAGCCCCAACTTTATGCACAACTACGTTGTCTCCTTTATTTAGCAATGGCAAGTTTACGCTTTCGCGGATAACATCGATGTTCATACATAATGGACCATACAATACCATATCCTCACTATGATGAGAAAATTCTTGAGCGGGTGAAATTTTATGTTCGTACCAAAATGCAGTAAATAATAAATTCACACCAAAGTCCATTATTGTGGCTCTGCGTCCATCAGCTAATCTTTTGGTTGCAATAACGCTACCTAATAAATAACCTGCATCATCAACCATTGCGCGGCCAGTTTCTAAAATTAGTAAAGGCAATTCATCAGTTTTAAATCCTGAATTTAAAATGGTATAAGTAATTGCTTCAGCATAATCATCAAATGTTGGAACAATGTCAGAACCTGGCAAGTAAGAACCTTTCAAGGTATTTGAACTTGCAAAACCACCACCCATATCAATGTACTGAATCAACTTTCCAAATTTATTTTTCATGTTGATAGCAAGGTCACACATCTTAGAAGCAGCAACTGCATAAGCATTCGCGCTAAGCATAAAAGTTCCAATATGCGTGTGCAAACCAATCAAATCCATGTTTGGATTACTTAATATTTTTATGATTGCATTCCATGCCGAGCCATTTTCGTAATTGAACCCAAATCTGTCCCACATTGGATATACGCCAGTATCCATGTTGACACGGATAGCAACACGTGCTTTTTTATTTTTTTCAGTCAAGTAATCACTCAGTTGATACAATTCATCAAAGTGGTCGATGTGTAACATTGAATTATTTTCTACTGCCGAGATAATATCTTCTGAAGACTTATCGGGTCCATTAAAAATAATTTTGTTGCCGGGTACACCGTTGCGCAACGCTTTGTTGTATTCAAAACCACTTACTACTTCTGCCCATGAACCTTCTTGATGAAAAACATTACAAACTGCATCATTATAATTTGTTTTATAGCTCCACGCAAATTGCACTTTAGGGTAGCGAG
>Ga0114959_10002646_pt1 | contig 14502 bp, 8 predicted proteins | sample C_130625_EF_Meta_FD_87317 | JGI IMG/M metagenome (GOLD analysis project Ga0114959, IMG submission 87317) | Freshwater microbial communities from Lake Croche, Canada to study carbon cycling - C_130625_EF_MetaG | ecosystem: Environmental > Aquatic > Freshwater > Lake | place: Lake Croche, Canada...
GCAAAAGGAGAAGTTCTGTTACGATCTGTATTATCTAATAGCAATTCTGGAATGCTACGGTGTAAATCAAGTTTTAAAATTGCTTCGTCTTGCTCGTCGAATTTATCACCAACCCTTGTTTCAATATCCGCTAAAACTTTAGCTAAGTATTGACCTACAAATACAGAGATAATTGCTGGTGGCGCTTCGTTTGCACCTAAACGGTGGTCATTACCTGCAGATGCAATAGAAGCTCTTAAAATATCGGCATAATCATGAACTGCTTTGATGGTATTAACAAAGAAGGTCAAGAACATCAAATTGGTTTTTGGTGTTTTACCAGGTGCTAATAAATTAACACCAGTATCAGTAGCCATACTCCAGTTATTGTGTTTACCACTTCCGTTGATTCCTGCAAAAGGTTTCTCATGAAGCAATACACGTAAATGGTGTCTTTTTGCAACACGCGTCATAATATCCATTAACAAAATATTATGGTCAACAGCAATATTTACTTCTTCAAAAATAGGCGCACACTCAAACTGAGCAGGAGCAACTTCGTTATGACGTGTACGTAAAGGAATACCTAATTTATATGCTTCAGATTCGTAGTCACGCATAAAATCATATACTCTTTCTGGAATAGAACCAAAATAATGGTCTTCTAATTGTTGTCCTTTAGCAGGAGCAGCACCAAACACGGTACGACCGGCTTGAATTAAATCTGGACGTGCATTTGCTAAACCTTCGTCAATTACAAAATACTCTTGTTCCCATCCTAGGGTTGCAGTAATTTTTGTAACGTTTTTATCGAAATAATTTGCAACATCAACAGCAGATTTATTTAAGGCTTCTAATGCTTTTAACAAAGGTGCTTTGTAGTCTAAAGATTCGCCAGTGTATGAAACGAAAATGGTAGGAATACACAAAGTTTTTCCATGTCCAATTTCAATAATAAATGGTGGTGAAGAAGGATCCCAAGCAGTATAACCACGAGCTTCAAATGTTGCACGAATTCCTCCGTTTGGAAATGAAGAGGCATCAGGCTCTTGTTGAATTAATGCAGCACCATCAAATTCTTCAATAGCAGTACCATCGCTTTTTAACGTAAAAAATGAATCATGTTTTTCTGCAGTAGTTCCTGTTAATGGCTGGAACCAGTGTGTATAGTGTGTTACACCTTTACCTTCAGCCCAAGCACGCAATCCATTTGCAATGCTTCCTGCAACACTACGATCAATTTTTTTTCCTCCTTTAATACTTGTCACAAGACTCTTATATGCATCATCACTTAAAAACGCTCTTGCAGTTTTAATAGTGAATACATTTTCGCCAAAAATTGAAGTGATTTTAGGGGCAGCCACATTTAAACTGGAACTTTTTTCATTGGCCACTTTGTTGATGGCATCGAATCTTAATGACATAGGAGGTGATTTTAGTTAGAAGATGATTAAAGATAACTCCATTTTGAACGCTTATCCTGAAAAAAATTTCCCCATCTTTCCATTAAGATGGGGAAACAAGGTATAAAAGTTATATGCAATAAAAATTAAATCTTTGCCGTTTTTACAGTGGTAATAATTCTTGCCGCCACTTTGTATGGATCTGCTGCTGAATTTGGTCTGCGATCTTCTAACCATCCTTTCCAACCTCTTTCTACAGCACCAATTGGAATACGAATAGATGCACCTCTGTCTGAAACACCAAAAGAAAAATCATGGATACTTGCTGTTTCGTGCTTACCTGTTAAACGTAAATGGTTATCAGCGCCGTATACTTCAATATGTTCTTTTACAAATGGGCGGAAAGACTCACAAATAATTTCGTAAGTTTCTTTATTACCACAAGTTCTTAATGTAGTGTTAGAGAAGTTAGCATGCATACCAGAACCATTCCAATCTAGAGTGCCTAATGGTTTACAATGCCAATTGATTGATACACCATGTGCTTCTCCTATTCTTTCCAATAAATAGCGTGCAATCCAAATTTGGTCGCCTGCTTCTTTGGCTCCTTTAGAGAAAATTTGAAACTCCCATTGTCCAGCAGCAACTTCTGCATTAATTCCTTCAATATTTAAACCTGCATCAATACATGCGTCTAAATGTTCTTCTACAATATTTCTACCATAAGCATTATTAGCACCTACAGAACAATAGTAAGGTCCTTGAGGCCCAGGATATCCGCCTTCAGGGAATCCTAGAGGTTTGTTTGTTTTTGGATTCCACAAGAAATACTCTTGTTCAAAACCAAACCAGAAATCGTTATCGTCATCTTCAATAGTAGCGCGTCCGTTAGATACGTGTGCTGAACCGTCAGAATTCATTACTTCGCACATAACTAAATATGCATCTCTACGAAGCGGATCTTTTACAATAAAAACTGGTTTTAACAAACAATCACTTGATCCACCTGGAGCTTGTTCTGTTGAAGAACCATCGAAACACCACATATCACAGTCTTCCAATTTTCCTGAAAAATTTTTCTCAACTTTTGTTTTACTTCTCAATGATTGAGTTGGCTTATAACCATCGAGCCAAATGTACTCTAACTTTGAAACTGACATTGATTCTGATTTTGATATTAAAAAATAAAATATGTTGCGAAATGGATAAATAATTAACCAAAAAGCGAAACAAATTTAATGATTATTACAATATTCTTAAAAATTATTTAAAAAAAACTTAGAAATACTTCACCAATTTAAACATATAATAATAATAATATATTTAATATTGGTCGTTATTTAAACAAATTGGTCGTTTAGTTGCCCAGTCGTTATGGCTGAGCTTATTATATTAACCATTTGTTAGAAATTCAACATTCAGCTTAGGTAACAGTTTTGTACCTTTATCCCTTATTTAAAGATCAAGTAACTATAATGGAAATTACTGTCAATACAGCCAAGCAATTAAGACTTACAGAAGCAGAATTCGAATTGATTAAACAGAAACTAGGTCGTACACCAAATTTCACGGAGCTATGTGCTTTTAGTGGCATGTGGAGTGAACACTGTAGTTATAAGAATAGTATTAAATGGTTAAAAACGCTTCCAAGAGATGGTGGTAGAATGTTAGTTGCTGCAGGTGAAGAGAATGCAGGCTTAATGGATATGGGAAATGGATTTGGTGTAGTTTTTAAAATAGAAAGTCACAATCACCCTAGCGCCATCGAACCATTTCAAGGTGCTGCAACTGGTGTTGGTGGTATTCAGCGCGATATTTTCACCATGGGTGCTCGTCCTATTGCCTCATTAAATAGTTTGCGTTTTGGAAATATTCAAGATAAAAAAACACAAAGATTATTAGCAGGTGTTGTGCATGGAATTGGCCATTATGGAAATTGTTTTGGGGTTCCAACTGTTGGTGGTGAAGTATATTTTGAAAACTGTTATCATACCAATCCATTAGTGAATGCTATGAGTGTTGGTATTATGCGTTCCGATAAAATGATTAGTGCTACAGCAGAAGGTATTGGTAATCCAGTATTTTTTGTAGGAAGTGCTACAGGTAAAGATGGTATTGGTGGTGCTAGTTTTGCCTCTGCAGAAATTACTGCAGAAAGTACCGAAGAATTACCAGCAGTACAAGTAGGAGATCCGTTCCAAGAGAAAAAATTATTAGAAGCTTGTTTAGAAGTAATTGATACCAATGCAATTGTTGGTATGCAAGATATGGGCGCAGCTGGAATTATTTGTTCTACTGCAGAAATGAGCGCCAAAGGCGGTGTGGGTATGCGCATTGATTTAGACAAAGTTCCTACGCGTCAAAAAAATATGAAAGCTTGGGAATTGCTCTTGAGTGAAAGCCAAGAACGCATGTTAATTGTAGTAGAAAAAGGCAAGGAAGAATCTGTTTTAAAAGTATTTGAAAAATGGGATTTGAGTTGTAGTAAAATTGGAGAAGTAACCGGAGATGGCTTACTTAAATTTTATATGCATGGTGAATTAGAAGCAGAAATTCCTGCTTATGAATTAGTATTAGGAGGTGGTGCACCACAATACACAAGAGAATATTCCGAACCAAAATATTTCGATAAAATAAAAACGTTTTCAACGGATTCAATACAAGACATTACTGATGTGAAAGCAGTTGCAGAACAATTGATTCAAATTCCAAATATTGCTTCTAAGCGTTGGGTTTACACGCAGTACGATAGCATGGTAGGTGCCGGAAATGCATCTACGAATGCGCCAAGTGATGCATCTATTGTATTAGCAAAAGGTACAGGCAAAGCATTGGCTATTACGGTTGATTGCAATAGTAAATATGTATTTGCAAATCCTTATGTTGGCGCGATGATAGCAGTAGCCGAAGCCGCTAGAAATATAGTATGTAGTGGCGCAGAGCCAATAGGCGTAACCAATTGCTTGAATTTTGGTAACCCTTATGATCCAGAAGTATATTACCAATTTGTAAAAGCTGTTACAGGAATGGGTGATGCTTGTAAGAAATTTAATACCCCTGTAACAGGAGGTAATGTAAGTTTCTACAACCAAAATCCAGACGGTCCTGTTTATCCTACACCCACTATTGGTATGGTAGGAATCTTAGACGATTTTAATAATCGTATGACACTTAATTTTAAAAATGTTGGTGATACAATTGTATTAATTGGCCAACAACAAAACGATATTGGCTCTTCGGAATATCTACATAAATTAAATGCTGTTGAATATTCTCCAACGCCATATTTTGATTTAGAAGAAGAGTTTAAAGTGCAACAATTTGTTACTGCAATTATTAAAGAAAAATTAATTGAAAGTGCCCACGATATTAGTGAAGGTGGTTTAGCCATTACCTTATTAGAAAGTGGCTTCCATAGTAATTTAGGGTTTAATATTTCTGCTACAGAATCTATTAGAAAAGATGCGTATTGGTTTGGCGAAGCGCAAAGCAGGGTAGTGGTTTCTATTAATGAAAAACAACTTGAAAAACTAACCGCACTTGCTGTACAAGCAGGTATTAGTATTACCACACTAGGAACTGTAACTGATGGTAGTATTTCTATTAATGAAAATAATTGGGGAACAATTACCGAGTGGAAAGAAAAATATGATACAGCGATAGAAAAATTATTAAACTAATATGGAAAAAGATGCCACTATAATTGTTACCGGTGCCGCTGGATTTATTGGTAGCTGTATGGTGCAGGCTTTAAACGAACAAGGTTATCAGAACCTATTATTAGTTGATGATTTTGGTAGTGAAGGCAAAAGAAAAAATTGGGAATCAAAACAATTTAGCCAAATCATAGAACGCTATTATTTGTTTGATTGGCTAGAAATACATCAACCAAAAATTGCACTTGTAATTCATTTGGGTGCAAGAACAGATACTACTGAGTTTGATTATAGTATTCACGAAGAACTGAATCTGCAGTATTCAAAAAATATTTGGAAATATTGTGTTCAAAACAATGCCCCATTGATATATGCATCTTCTGCTGCAACCTATGGTGCAGGCGAATTTGGGTATGATGACAGCCACGAAATTATTGACAAACTTAAACCACTAAATCCTTATGGGGTTAGTAAAAATGAGTTTGATAAATGGGCATTACAACAAACAGAAAAGCCTAACAATTGGGCAGGGTTAAAATTCTTTAATGTTTATGGCCCAAATGAATTCCACAAAGATCGAATGGCTAGTGTAATCTGGCATTCTGTAAAACAAATTAAAAAAGACGGCGTTGTTAAATTATTTAAAAGTCATCGTGCCGATTTTAAAGATGGAGAACAGTTACGAGATTTTGTTTATGTAAAAGATGTAGTAAAAGTAATTAGTTGGATTTCGGATTCTTTTCATTTAGGTAATTGGCAAGAACAAAATAATGGCATCTATAATTTAGGCACAGGAATCGCTAGAAGTTTTTATGATTTAGCAGTAGCTAGTTTTAAAGGTCTTGATGTAGAACCTAATATTAGTTTCATTGATATGCCTATTGATATTCGTGACAAATACCAATATTATACGCAAGCTAATATGCAAAAACTGCGTGATGCAGGATATTCGGAAGCATTTTATACATTAGAACAAGGAGTGGATGATTACGTACGCAATTATTTGCAAACATTGAGCTATTATTAACCGAAGGTTTTCTAATTGTGTTGTTGTAATTAGAATATTTTTTCAAATGAATGTTATGAGTAAAAAAATTGCCATCATTGGTGGCGGAAATTTAGGAACAGCAATAGCAGAGGGATTAATTAATAGTGGATTTGTGTTGCCCGAACATTTAATTGTTACCAAAAGAAATATTGAAACGCTAAAAGCACTCGAAGAAAAAGGGGTATTAATTAGTAATGATAATGTAGAAGCAGTCAACTATGCCGACTGGGTTATTTTAGCAATAAAGCCTTTTCAGTTAAAAGAAGTTCTTACACAAATGCAGCCTGCTTTACATGCAAAAAAACATGCTATAGTGAGTGTGGTAACAGGTGTTTGGATAAAAGATATTCAAGAAATAGTAGGAGCAGATTTTCCTATCTTCCGAGCAATGCCTAATACAGCGATTGCCATACAAGAAAGTATGACTTGTATTTGTTCGGCAAATGCAAATGACACACAAGTTGATTTTGTAAACGATGCATTTAATCAATTAGGAAAAACCGTTTTTATAGAAGAAAAATTAATGGATGCGGCCACTGTTTTAGGTGCTTGCGGAACTGCCTATGCTATGCGCTATATTCGGGCCAATATTCAAGGAGGAATTGAAATAGGATTTAGTGCCAAAGTAGCTTCCTTAATTGCCGCTCAAACCGTAAAAGGAGCAGCGGAGCTTTTATTGCAACGTCACACACATCCCGAACAAGAAATAGACAAAGTAACTACGCCAAAAGGTTGTACCATAGCGGGTTTAAACGAAATGGAACACCAAGGGTTTAGTTCTTCTTTAATTAAAGGAATTATTACTAGTTATAAAAAAATATTGAGTGATATGTAGTATAAGGCAGCAATGTTTTAAAAATTTGTATCTAAAACTCTATCACCTAATATTCGCCTGTGAGCCATTTTCGCTATTGTTTATTTGCCATATTCTTGCTTTTAGCAGATACTATTTTTGCTCAAACAAATTTGTCAAAATCACCAGACTCAATAACTGTTTCTAAAAAAGAAATAATTATTGAAAAAGATATTACAGACCTAATCAGGAGCGCCAATAAAAAAGACAAGCATAAAATTATCACTGCAACTGATACTACCGACAACCAACGGTTATTTTCTTTTATTCCAGCAGCTGGTTATTCTTTGCAAACAGGACTAGCAGGAATTTTAAGTGCCAATCTTGCTTACTTCAATGATACTGCCAAAAATCAAAAAATTTCAAGTATTTCTACAAGTATCACCTACACACAGTATAATCAAACGATAGTTCCATTGGTCATTAATATTTGGACTAAAAACAATCGATACAATTTTATTTCAGACAACCGATACATAGATTATCCTTCTAATATCTACGGAATTGGCGGAAGGACTAACCCCAATAAAGGTCACCAGATTGCATTCTATGCGCTTAAATTTCATCAAACATTATTAAAATCAATTGCCAATAATTTATACGCTGGAGTAGGGTATTATTACGATCAGTTTTGGAGTATTAAAGTGTTAGATTCTGTAACCAAAAGAATGAATGCATTAATTAATCGCCAATTAGGTACTGGTGAAACAGCTTCTAGTATTGCCTTGAAGTTAATGTACGATAATCGACTTAACCAAATCAATGCAAAAAATGGCTGGTATATCAATTTAGTATATAGAGATAGTTATAAGTTTTTGGGTAGCGATAACAATTGGCAATCATTGTTAGTAGATATTCGCAAGTATATTCCATTTCCAAAACACAGCAAAAATACACTGGCACTTTGGAGTTTCAATTGGTTAACGCTTGGTGGAACTGTCCCTTATTTATTACTGCCTAGTACTGGATGGGATGACCAATATAATACCGGAAGAGGCTATATCCAAGGGCGTTTCAGGGGAAAAAATATGTCTTATTTTGAAAGTGAATATCGTTTTAATATTTCTAGAAATGGATTTTTAGGTGGTGTGCTTTTTGGCAATTTGCAATACTTTTCTCCAGATATTTCTGCACAGTTTCAAGTGCTCTCACCAGGTTATGGCGGAGGATTACGCATTAAATTAAACAAGCACTCGGGTGCTAATTTATGTATCGATTATGGTTTTGGAAAAGACGGTTCTCGTGGATTTTTTGTAAATCTTGGAGAAGTATTTTAGCCTAAATAATTAATGTGCTTTTAAAAATTCAATTGCTTTATTGTGTGCGTCTTCGGTGGCTTCTTTATTAAAACTAGGATTACTAGGATTTGCAAAACCATGTCCTGCATCATATTTGTAAGCAGTAATTTTTTTGCCAGTACTTAGCATGTCTTGTTCAAATTTAGTAACCATTTCAGGGGAAGGGCTTTTGTCTTTATTTCCAAAAAATCCAATCACATCGCAATTCAACCCTTTTAGTTTTTCTAGATTGGTTTCTGGTCTGCCATAATACATCACACATCCTGCTGCTTGTTTACCTGCTAATAAAGACGTTTGTAAACTCCACATGCCACCAAAACACCAGCCAATTGTATAAATTTTTGCAGAGCTTCCACTGTAGCTAATTGCGCCTTTTACAATATTTTCTAGTCGATCTATTTTTACACCCTGCATGAGTTTCATGGCACTATCAGGTGTAGCGGCTGTTTTGCCATCATATAAGTCAATGGCTAATATGTTTACGTCTGCTAGCTCGCCAGATAGGTTATCGGCTTCTCTTTTAATATAGTCGTTTAGTCCCCACCATTCTTGAATTACAAACACCCATTTATTGGTATTTCGCTTGTTTTTTATTTCATAGCCTTTTGCTTCTGTACCATCTGCGGCCTTGAATACAATAGAAACCCCTTTGGCATCTGCTAATTCAAAAGGGATAGGCGTTTGGTGCATTTGAGCAAATGCAGCGTTATTAGAAGCCTGTCTAAACTGCTCGCGAACATCGGCATTATAGCAACTAGTATAGCATTCGGGGCTTAGGGCAACCGGAGCTGGTGTTTTATAGCTGTAACTTAAAAACAACGCAGTTGAGAAGGCGGCTAAGGTTAAAAGCAGTATTTTTTTCATAATCCAATTTTTTGTGGGAAAGATTTGCACTTCAAATTAACACTTCTTAACACCAAAAGGTTGAATTTTGTTTGGATATATTTTTCCTCAATTTTTTGCAGTAGGTTTGTATGACCGCTGAGATTTTTTCGTTATTTATTTCCCTTGGTCAAATTACAGAACATTCATTATAGGTAAGAATTAGGCCTGATTGCTTAATTCAAGCCAATTTTTTGTTTTGTAAATAATCGATCACTATTGGTTGATTGTGCTCTTTTGATATTAGAATTTTAAAAATCTGTTGGCCTGTAAAAAGGCCAAACCCATTGAATAATAAATAGAATTATGGCTAAGTACATTTTTGTAACTGGTGGAGTAACCAGTAGTTTAGGTAAAGGAATTATTGCTGCATCGTTGGCAAAGTTATTACAGGCAAGAGGTTTGAATGTTACTATTCAAAAGTTCGACCCTTATATTAACGTAGATCCAGGAACCCTAAACCCTTATGAACATGGTGAGTGTTATGTAACCGAAGACGGTGCTGAAACCGATTTAGATTTAGGACACTACGAACGTTTTTTAAGTAGTTATACATCACAGGCAAACAATGTAACTACCGGTCGGATATATCAAACAGTTATTAATAAAGAAAGAGCGGGTGATTTTTTAGGAAAAACGGTACAAGTCGTGCCGCATATTACCGATGAAATCAAGCACCGAATGATGCTGCTTGGTCAAGATGACAAGTTTGATATAGTCATTACTGAAATTGGTGGAACCGTTGGTGATATTGAAAGTTTGCCCTTTATTGAAGCCGTTCGTCAATTACAGTGGGAACTTCCAGACGAAGACGTGATGGTAGTACATTTAACACTTATTCCATATTTAAAAGCGGCCAAAGAATTAAAAACAAAACCTACACAGCATAGCGTTAAAATGTTGAGTGAAACAGGTGTGCATCCAGATATTTTGGTATGTAGAACCGAGCAACCATTAAACAACGAAATCAAAAGAAAAATTGCGCTTTTCTGTAATGTAAAAACAGAAGCTGTCATTGAAGCAATGGATGCCGATACTATTTATGAAGTGCCTTTGTTGATGTTGCGTGAAAAACTAGACCTGATCTGTTTGAAAAAAATGAACATCACCAATTATGCAGAACCTAATTTAGACAAATGGAAAAGCTTTTTAGATAAATTAAAATATCCAAAAAGTAAAGTGACTGTTGGATTGATAGGAAAGTATATTGAGCTACAAGATGCCTATAAATCTATCTTAGAAAGTTTTGTTCACGCAGGTGCCATGAACGAAGTGAAAGTAGAGGTAGTGAATGTACATAGTGAGTTTATTACCAATGAAAATGTATCAGAAAAATTAGCAGGATTAGACGGATTACTAGTTGCGCCAGGTTTTGGCTTACGTGGTATTGAAGGAAAAATTATTGCAGTAAAATATGCACGTGAAAAAGGTTTGCCATTCTTTGGTATTTGTTTGGGTATGCAAATGGCAGTGATTGAATTTGCAAGAAATATTTTAGGATTAAAAGACGCACACTCTACCGAAATGGATGCTAATTCAAGCAACCAAGTAATTAGCATTATGGAAGAGCAAAAGAAAATTAAATTAATGGGAGGAACAATGCGCTTGGGTGCTTATCCTTGCGAAATACAAGAAGGAAGTTTGGCACACCAAATCTATGGAACTACCCATATTAGCGAGCGCCATAGACATCGTTATGAATTTAACAACGACTATTTAAACCAATTCCAAGAAAACGGAATGATCGCTAGCGGAACCAATCCCGATACAGGTTTGGTAGAAATTGTTGAAATTCCAAATCATCCATTTTTCATTGGAGTGCAATACCATCCTGAACTAAAAAGTTCCGTTGAAATTCCAGCGCCTTTGTTTGTAGGATTTATTGCTGCTGCAAAAAAATACAATGAACAAAGTAATATTGGAAAGAAAAAATCTGCTACAAGCAGAGAAAAATAATACCCTCATTTACAAAAAGAAAAACATGCGTATTACTCGAATAATATTTTTGAGTTTTGTTGTTTTAACTGCAACATTCAATGCAAAGGCTCAGCCAATGCAAGGGATAAAATGGAACAAGCAAGGCACCGGATATTATGCAGTAGAATCGGGTGAAATAGTATACAATGATTTAAATTCTATTCAGAAAAAAACATTGGTTACTAAAGCGCAATTAACGCCTGTTGGTAATATAAAACAATTATCTATTCGTGATTTTTTCTTTTCTGAAGATGGGAAAAAATTATTGATTTATACCAATAGCAAAAAAGTTTGGCGATATGATACTCGTGGAGATTATTGGGTGTTGGATATTGCAACTAGCAGGCTAAAACAATTAGGAAAAGGAAAGCCCGAATCTTCTTTAATGTTTGCAAAGTTTTCGCCCAATAGTTTAAAAGTGGCCTATGTTTCTGAATACAATATTTATTCAGAAGACCTATCTACCGGAAAAATCGAACAACTCAGTTTTGGCGGAAGTAGAAAAAAAATCAATGGCACATTCGACTGGGCCTATGAAGAAGAATTCTTTTGCAGAGATGGATTCAGGTGGAGCCCAGATAGTAAACAAATTGCTTATTGGCAGATGGATGCAAAAATTACACAAGACCATTTAATGATTAACAATACGGATTCAATATATCCTTTTGCTATGCCAGTAGAATATCCGGTAGCGGGTCAAGCGCCATCTCCATTTAAAATTGGGGTGGTTGCACTAAATAATCCTACCATAACTAAATGGATGCAAATTCCAACAGATCCTATATTACAATCGTATGTACCTAGAATGGAATGGGCTGCAAATAGTACGCAATTAATTGTGCAACATTTAAATCGCAAGCAAAATGAATCGGAAATTCTTTTGTGCGATATAGCTACTACAAAAACAAATGCTATCTATCACGAATCAGACCCCGCTTGGATTGATATTTTGGCTTTATGGGATGAAAAATATTCCTATGGTGGTTGGGATTGGATTGAAAATGGAAATGCTTTTTTATGGGCTAGTGAAAAAGATGGATGGCGTCATTTATATCGCATTAGCAAAGATGGAAAGTCGCAAACACTTATTACCAAAGGCAAATACGATGTCATGCAAATAAGTGCCATTGATGAAAAAAATGGCTATCTCTATTTTGAAGCATCGCCAGACAATGCCACGCAAAAATATTTGTATCGAACTAAATTAGATGCGACTGGAACTGCTATGCGTGTTACTCCTGCTAACCAGCCAGGAACCCATAGCTATACACTATCACCAAACGCTATTTTTGCAAAACATTCTTTTAGCAATTATTATACCCCAAATGTAACTGAGTGGGTAAAACTAAATACACATCAACCAATTGATGGCGACAAAGTAAACAAAGCCATTCAAGTATCAGATAAATCAAAAATTAACCTTGAGTTTTTTACCATTACCACTTCAGAAGGAGTAACTATGGATGCTTGGATGTCTAAGCCTGCTAATTTTAATCCTGCAAAAAAATACCCTGTTTTATTTTATGTTTATACAGAGCCTTGGGGCCAAAATGTAAAAGACGAATACGGCGTAGGGAATGATTATTTATTTAGAGGCGATCTAGCACAAGAAGGATATTTTTATATTTCAATCGACAACCGTGGAACACCCGTTCCAAAAGGAAGGGCTTGGCGCAAATCGATCTACAAAAATATTGGTCAAGTTAATATTAGAGACCAAGCATTTGCAGCAAAAGAAATTTTAAAATGGCCTTATATTGATAGTTCACGTATTGCTGTTTGGGGATGGAGTGGTGGTGGATCGGCTACCCAAAACCTACTTTTTCAATACCCTGAAATTTATAAAACGGGTGTAGCTGTAGCAGGTGTGGCCAATCAATTAACCTACGATAATCTGTATCAAGAAAGATATATGGGATTGCCGCAAGAAGACAAATCAGGATTCATAAAAGGATCTCCTATTACTTATGCAAAAAATTTAAAAGGCAATCTTTTGCTCATTCATGGAACGGGCGATGATAATGTACATTACTCTAATATGGAGATGTTGGTGAATGAGTTGGTAAAATACGGCAAACAATTTCAAATGATGAGTTATCCAAACCGCACCCATTCTATATCGGAAGGACCTGGAACTTTCAACCATTTGTCGCAATTATATACCGATTATATCAGAAAAAATTGTCCTGGTGGGCCTAAATAACCCAATAAATCAATCGTTAGCAGCTATTTACGTACAAAATAGGCCAGTTTTAACAGATTGATAATTTTATAAATCCTGATTCTCAATCTAAATTGCAAATAGTACCTTTGCCGCTCAATAAAATTCAATATGAAGACAGACAAGAATTCGATTATAGGTTTCGTGCTGTTAGGGATTCTGTTTTTTTTATACTTCTGGGTAACCAATAAGCAACAAAATGCTTTATTAGAGGTAAAGAAAAAACAAGAAGATTCACTGGCAAGAATAGCTGCTAGTAGAATGAAAGTGGTAGATACCGTAACCGCAAAAATCGATTCTATCAGAAGAGATTCAGCTTACCGTGTTTCTGCTGCAGGAAATTTTACAACTGCGGCTCAAGGTACAGAGCAACTGATTGTTGTTGAGAATGAGGTGATGAAAGTGAGCTTTTCCAATAAAGGCGGAAAGGTTTATAGCGTTGCGCTAAAAAAATACTTATCGCACGATGGTCTACCCGTTGTTTTATCAGGATCAAAAGATCAATTAGGTTATGCTGTAAACACTGGTAATAACCAATCTACACAAACAGGTGAATTGTATTTTACGGCTAATCCAATTGTAAAAAATGCAGATGGATCACAAGTTGTTCGATATAATTTGCAAGCAAGCAATGGCGAAAGTATTTTACACGAATACACTATTCAGCCATCGGCTTACATGATTGATTGGAACTTGGCTTTAACAGGTGCCGATAAATTACTTAGCCAAGGACAATTAAATATAGTTTGGCATTCTATCACAGAACAACACGAAAAAACTGCGGTATATGAGCGTCAGATGTCGAATATTTGTTTCTCGGAAGGAAATGAGTTTGATTATATTTCTTCAAAGACAGAACGCAAATTCGAAAAGCCCTTGCAGTGGTTAAGCGTTGTTCAACAATTTTTTAATACCACCTTAATTGCTAAAAATAGCTTCACTGCAGGTGCCGTAAACTGGTCTCGTAAAACAGATTCATCTACCGAGCTTGCAACAATAGATGCTAATTTACAAATGAAACTACCTATGCAAAATGTGGTTTCTGTTCCGCTTCAATTGTATTATGGTCCTAGTGATTTTAATATTCTAAAAAAGCAGGCGCCAGAAATGGACAAGATTGTGAATTTGGGTAGAGACATGTATTCCTTTGTGCGTCCAATTAACAAATACATTGTAATGAATGTA
>Ga0114959_10002647_pt1 | contig 14490 bp, 14 predicted proteins | sample C_130625_EF_Meta_FD_87317 | JGI IMG/M metagenome (GOLD analysis project Ga0114959, IMG submission 87317) | Freshwater microbial communities from Lake Croche, Canada to study carbon cycling - C_130625_EF_MetaG | ecosystem: Environmental > Aquatic > Freshwater > Lake | place: Lake Croche, Canada...
AGTATGTTCTTCACAGAACTCGCGCTAAAAAACCCTACCATTCCCAGCAACGAATTACTAGACATTATTTACAAACAAATGGAACATAAAAACGCTTCCTACTTAACACAAATTATACAGGGATACGCCTATTACATTCAGGAAAAACTGGAAAAATATTATGCTATCTTGTTTGGACAACCTCTCATCTATTCCAAGTTGATAAAATCCGACCCAGTGTTTCAGCGAGATTTTGCCAGGAAAATGTTTATCCTGGTGAAAATCGAGACAAGGGCAATCAACAATTCTTGGTTTAACTTGGGTGTAGCGCGTGATTTAGTCGCAAAAAATCTCGCATCTATACCGCCACAATATGTGGATTTGATAAAAGATGCCGAATTAGAAATAGAGGTATTTAATAAATTGATTGCGGCTAAAAAGGAGTTGTCGCCTGTCCGCGATCTACTGGATGATAGTGTTCCTAGTCAGAAACAGAAGACCGAAAAACGACAAACTTCGACGCGTTGTCCCAAAGGTACTCGTCGAAACAAAAAGACCGGTGAATGTGAACCGGTATAATCCCTATTATTCGAATACTAATATGAGAATAATATATAAATGCCACGAAAAGGCAAATGTTTCTCTACATGTAGGAAGCGTCCTAGATCCGATTGCGATCCGCCTGAATGTCACTATACCAACGGTAATAAATATAAATATTGTAGACTCGCGTTCACCAGGAAGATGAACAAAGATTGTGTGCCGGTTTTGAGGAAGAAACCAGACAGCATATTGAATTCGACACCCAGTGCAAAACCAAAACCTCGATATGTTCCGAGTCCCGACAGTCCGACACCGTCAATAGTGCGTCGAGTATTGAAACGACCGAAATCACCATCGTATACTCCACCTTCGCGTCCTTTTACTAGAAGAGCGAAATCGCCTGTCGCTTCGCTTCCGGTCGCTTCGCTTCCGGTCGCTCCGCTTTCACCCAGTTACGAAGACTACGGAACACCCAGATCGAGTCCAACAAAAACCAGAAAACGACTGCCTGTAATGGACCTGAATCCAGCAAAAGAAGACATTGCTGCATTTAGAGAAAAGTACGTCAAAAATGCAGCAACCCGCAAAATAGGTAAATTCTTAAGACGCACAGACCCCCGCGTCCGATCAAAATTCCTGCAGTCTGTTTGCTCCGATGCCGGTGTCTGTATTGCATTCGGTACCAACGCTGCTGCCATACGCAAACACTTCGACAATTTCGACAATTTCAACCTCTTATCAAAACCTGCCGAACGAATAGGCGCAGTAAGTGCTAACGGATTCGTTAAAGAACTCACCTATGTGCATCGCGGTTACACTGCAAATGCTGTATTGAAATCTTCTGCTGAATATAATTCTGATAATCTCCTCTACGAAGCGCTGGTCGGGTTCTTCCTCAATAAAATGTCGATGATATACCCGACCTTTCTCGAAACCTACGGTCTCTATGGATATAATGCTGACGGACTCGCATATAATGCTTGCAAAAATGACAAACTTACTGACCCTACCGTGTTGAGTGTCGGATTGACTAAACTTGCCCAAAACGCAAAAGAAGTCGGACCATTTTCAGTAAAAGCATCATGTTTGAGTCCGACATCGATGGCAGTCCTTATACAGCATCTCAAAGCAGCAAAAACATTACACGAGAAGTGCGCTGACCAACTTTTTGTAACAAAAGATCTATTGTATGTTTTGTACCAAGTGTACATGACGTTATCGTCTATGTCGGACGTTTTTACTCATTACGATCTGCATCGCGATAATGTTCTGGTTTATGAACCTGTAAAAGGAAGTCATATCGAGTACCATTACCATTTACAGGATGGTAAGGAGACGGTCTTCCGGTCGAAATATATTGCAAAGATTATTGATTATGGACGGTGCTATTTCAAAGATGAACACAGCATATCGAATTTCAGCGAGAGTAAACGGTTTTACGACAATTTAGTTTGCAAAGATTGCAAACCTAGGTGTGGCGCGGGGAGAGGATACGGATGGATGGAATACAAGGCAAACCGGATGAAACGCGCATCATATATTAGTAGTCAGCGGTTAAACCCGAGTCACGATTTGAGGTTGCTTTATAGTATTGGAAACAAGGTTAAAGGAATGGATCCGAAGTTGCAGACACTTATGGGACGAGTGGTATATGGAAGAGGCGTGGCAAAAGGACTAGAAATGTATGGCACCGAACCGAGAACGGATTCTGGATATCCTATGAGAATCCATAATGTCGGTGATGCGTTTGCTTATTTAGACGAGTTGGTGAATTATACTGAATCAGAGGTGGCGAATGACATTAATTATAAGGGATCCACTAAATTAGGCGAGTTGCATATCTATGGGGATGGGAAGACGCCGATGCGATGGATTCCTTCCAAGAAATAGACCGATTTTCTATGAAAAAGACCCAATATTCGTGATACCCTTCCCGATAATCAGTGCATGAATATCTTGCGTCCCTTCATACGTATTGACCGCCTCTAAATTCAACATATGTCGGATTATATGGTATTCGTCGGAGATACCATTTCCACCGAGCATATCTCTCGCGGTCCGAGCAATATTCAGCGACTTCAAACAATTGTTCCTCTTGACAATCGAAATGATCTCTGGAATGAGGACGTCTTCAGGAGAAACTCCTTGGGTCGTTGCTCGACCTTCATCCAACAATCGTCCGACTCGTAAAGACGCCTGGGTTCCAAGCACGATCTCCGATAACATATCGGCAAGTTTCAATTGCACAAGTTGATTTGCGGCAAGAGGTCGGTTAAACTGTTTTCGATCCAGGCAATATTCTCGTGCTCTCAAATAACAATCTTCTGCTGCGCCCAGAACACCCCAAGAAATACCATACCTCGCATTATTCAGGCACGAAAAAGGACCTTTTAATCCTTTGATATTTGGAAGCATGTTTTCTTTTGGGACGACGACATTGTCCATAAAAATCATGCCCGTATTCGAAGCACGCAACGAGAATTTACCCTCGATTTTAGGACACGACAATCCTTTCATGTCTTTTTCCAGGATAAATCCTCTTATATCGTTGTTTTCGTCTTTTGCCCAGACGATAAGAACATCCGCAATGGGAGAATTGGTTATCCAATTTTTGCTGCCATTCAAAATATAATTACCGTCTTTCAGAACAGCACGGGTTTTCATCCCGGATGGGTCGCTTCCGTGGTCCGGTTCCGTCAATCCGAAACAACCGATCAGATTTCCTTTTGCTAAATCCGGCAAATATCTCTCTTTCTGCTCTTGTGACCCGAATTTGTAGATAGGGAACATCACCAAAGACGACTGCACACTTGCACAACTTCTGTATCCGCTATCGATTCGTTCGATTTCTCGCATGATTAGACCGTAGGAAACGTAATTGACTCCGGCGCAACCGTACCCGTGGATGGTGGGACCTAACAACCCGACACTTCCCATTTCCTTCATGATGTTTTTATCGAATTTCTCGTTCCGGAATGAGGCGACCACGTTTGGATAAAGAATGTCTTTTGAGAAATCGTGTGCGACGTCTTTGATCGATTTTTCGTTTTCGGATAACTGGGTTTCTAGTAAAAAGGGGTCTCTGTAATTGAAGATTGTCCTTGAATATATATTGTGAATTTTGCTGCTTGAACCACGATTGCTAAATAGTAGTGTTCGAATCATTGTGCTGTTTATTATATCAATAATATGATTTTAATTCATTTTATTTAATATTGTGTTCGTTATTTCGTCTCGATCCGATCTATCAATTTCTGGTAATATTCATCGGTCTCGGCGTTCCACGAGGTCGGGTTCTGTAAGTATTTTGTATAAGAACTATAAAACCACGCTAAATAGTCATACGACATGAGGACTGCAAGACCTATTTCGGGGTTTTCGGAGAACATGAGTGCCGCGGCGGCAGTATAAAGACGCTGGAATTCGGGTCGGTCTTTGGTAGAATTATAAACGTCGTCTAAATATTCTTTGACAGCGTCCATATCGTAGTTATATTCATCTATTGTTTCTGCAGAGACTTTGGGGTCTGTTGGGTCGCATTTGATATCTTCTGTTTCGTAGAATTTGGAGGGGTCCATTTTCACGATTTGGCGTAAGAACGCGCGATATTCTTGATCGGAGTCGTACATTTTTTACAGTTGCAAAAAATGTGCTTATGTTTTTATATTGTATTTGTGAGAGGTTGATTTAATTCCTCTGGTTCTGGTTGTTGGATGATCCGCCGCGACTACCTCTACGCTTTTTTCCGCCTTTCATCGAAGATGCAATGTTTGCGACTGAACTGGAACTTGCCAATGAGTTGGCGCCGAAACTGGCAGACCCGACAGAAACATTGCCATTGATGTTAGAATATGATAATGAACTTCCGCCTCGTTGGTTTTTGCTTTTTTTGCCGCCTTTTAGAGACGAAAGAACATTTCCGACTGAACTGGCAAGAACGTTGGCGCCATTTGCGTAATTTGTGCCTCCGAATGGTTGGTTTACACTGGATCCCCCTTTCATCGGTTTGGCATTGAATTCAGAGAATTCTAAAGCGCCGCCTTGTTGGTGATGAACACCGCAACTACTTCCTCCGTGGATTCGCTGAACACCGGGGAATAATCCGGAGTCGATGGATCCAGCAACAGTCATGGTTTTGTCAAAACTGAGAGGAATATGTTGTTCGGATTTGAGGTCGGAGAATGCTAAAGCATTTCCACCTCTTTGGTTTTGATGACGATCTTGATCTTGATCTTTATCTTGATTGTTGTTACCTCCTCGGGACTTTCTTCGGGAAGATCGTTTGCTGCCTTTCTTGGATTTCTTAGAGGACCGCTTTCCACCTTTCTTGGATTTGCGGGATTTGCGACCACCTGCTTGTCCATCACCTACGGGTACAGCAGCAACAGGTTGTGCTGCTGCTTGTCCATCACCTACGGGTCCAGCAGCAACAGGTTGTTCCGCCACAACTTCAAAATATTGTTTGTCATTAACTTGTACTGGTTTAACGCATGTTGTTGCCATATCTTCAATAATCGATCGTATTATACATTATAATACGATATTTGCATTTTCTCGAAATAAAACTGCTCTAAAATCTCATATTAGGTCTAGCATCCTTCGCAAACGCACCATCTTGTGCTAATTCCCGTGTCTGAACTCCTCCTCTCACCCATCCATCCAAAGCAGATTCCTCGATCGTGTTCCGTGTATCCGAAACTCGGTTCTGCATCTCGCCATTCACAGGGTACATCGTATAATCCATAAATGTCTTGCTCATAATTGTCGACACACTTTTCTTGTCGTGACTATTCTCCCCCTGCAACATCTGCGATTCCAAGAGAGGATCGCAAGATCCTTTTCCTAAATAAGGCACTGTCAAAAAAGGTCGCTGGTTCAACGACAATTTCTCTAAACTTCTCTCCTGTTGACTCTTATACACCAGATTCGAATCCATATCCACTAAACTCCCAATCAATCCAGGACCGTTCATCGCACCAGAGAACATCACATTCGGTTGTTCTGTAGCGAAATTCACATGACCATTTTCAGCAGGTTCTGCAAAATAATTCGACAACATGTAACTCGAATACCGAGTGTTTTCCATATTGCGTTGCGTATTGTCGACATTGTCTGCTCCGATTCTTCCGTTGTTGAAAAATGTATATTCGCTCATTCCTATTATATTAGAGATGTCTATTAATATATTCTCCGTACAAAATTTCTTCCGTTACACTTCAGAATTTCCCCCTGAGAATCGCCTTTACTCATATTTCCTTCAGAACTATGAGTAAAGTCCAATATTATAATGTCATTCTATTATCATTTGTGACTTTGCTGTCATCACTAATCCTAATATGCCTATTTACGTGAATCTCTGTAACTTCTTACTTCGATCTTTATATTCGCGACTAAATAAATGTGTGGCGCATTGCTGCGGCATTCCTAGCACAAGCAAATTTATTGCCTTCCGCACACGAGATCATACTACCGTAACAGAACTCGGCAAATGCTTGCTGATCATCCGGATTTGTGGTCGATGGGGTCGAGTAAAATTGGCGCATCGATTGTTCGAAAGTCATTTGTTCGCCTAAATCTTTGAACAGTTTGTCGGAAATGTCTGGTTGTCCAGGATTCGCTTTCAACACCGAGTCTTTCGCCGCATCCAGAATATTACGGTTTACCTGGTCATTGTAGGCAGGCGGCGCAGGTTTCTTCGATGGATTGCCGTTAATATCGGTCACTAAGAGATTGCTAAACGGATTTTCTGCGGTGGGTTTATCGAAAACCTCGACGGGAGATACGAGAACCTTTTCCGGGTTTTCGATGACGGAAAGCGCGGGACTGTCTTTCGCTGTCTGTCCACCAAGTCCAGTGAAGGCATCTGCCTTCTTCTTGTCTGATCCGTGGTAATAATGCACTAAATAAATTGCGCCTAACGAAAAAACGCCGAATAGAATGCTTCGGAACGTACCGGTGATGAAAAACACGACGGCAGTTAACAAGACGATCATGCGACTTACTGCATTCAGTTTCTGGTTGTAAGACATATCCGCTGACGGAAAAAATTCGGTTATGTAGGATGGATTCAGCAACACATTCGGATTCTCTGTCCAGAATGGTATTTCTTTTGTTTTTGCTGCATCGCGTTTTAATAATAGTTCGGGTTCTTTCTCATCCATTATGTTACAATACACAATATGTTTTATATAATTATCCTTCATTTCATTCCGGATTATTTGCGGATATCACTACGATATTATCTGTAATTCTCATTCATTTCATTCCGTCTAATTCTTTGCGTTTGACACACCTCTGATCAATTTGCAGAGTTTCGCATTTGACATCTTGCGGTACGATTTGCAGAATACATTTTGCTTTGTTTCCGTAGAGAGGAACAACACAACCTTTGTCTTTTCGTGTCCTGTTTGCCCGTTTGCATTTAGCGACCAGGTCTTCAAATGGATTCGCACATCTTGCTCTAAAATGTTCGTACCTCTCACGAACAGCGTCATATGTGAGTCCAGATTTCTTGTCGAGCATGCGATTCACCGTTTCATGCAGATCGTAAATATATCGGGAAAACGTCTCGCGTGATTTCATTTGTGACATGGTGAGAGGCGTTTTCTTGAAATTCTTCACTAGATTCTTCCGACATTTCCCGCAAGGCAATACATGTTGCAAATTCAGCACAAATTCGCGGTAATGTCGTTTATCTGACGCGGTTGGATTGACGGGGTAATTGAAACTCATGGTATGGAGGTAGTGCCAGATACCGGGTCCCCATACCGTCGTCAACATACCATCATTACTGCTATAGTCTTTTTCTTCGTATGGTGTCGTCGCGTTTATTTTGCGAGTACGTCTCGACATTTATCAGTTACATTATGGTCGCATTTTTTGGGATTCGTTAAAAAATCGTTATATAGTTACAGAGAAATGGAGTGCGCAAATAATCTTACATGATGTTACATTTTGCAGAACAATACAAATATGAATATGATCATAATAGGGAAGTAAGTTGCTAAGATCCTAGATTGCCAGATCTCTTCTTTTGTTTGGTAGTAGCAGTGGGCGCGTCTGTATTGCAAGAGTTCCGCATTGTCAACTCTTACCTGTGTGTCCGGTCGGTATGTATGAGGAAAGTTGACCTCTGTGTAGACGGTTTCCTTGAATCTTGTTGCGATCTTGTCCAGTGTAATATCCGATTGCGAGTCTCCATACTCAAACTCTATCAAACTGTCAAGTTCGACGCAGAACTCTTTCAAATAGGGAGGACTGTAGTTCATGAAATCAGTGTCGAGAATGGAGATTGCGTCTTTGTTCGCAATTTGCAAAAGCATATGATAATGCCTCTCGTTTAGTTCCATTTCAAACGTAGGATTGCGGCGACGACTGGAATGGAATCGTCTGATTGGAATGATGGATTGCACGCTTGAAATCGCGGCAAAACACAATAGGATTACTTGTATGAATTGCATGGTTGAATGTATTACGAAGTTTAAAGAGTAATATTGAGTATTAGTTGGAATGCCTTTGTAGATAACGGAATAAAAAACTATTCAATTTTCATTCGTGATTCCTCCGTAGTCTCTCCTGAAAATTTCCTACCTTATCCCACTTCGCATTTGTCCGTAAATTCTCGCATTTTTATACGCGATAGGCAATGAGTTCGTCGTATAATAGAAATAATTATGCGGTTACTATATATCCCATACTATGTCAGCACTACTAAATTTGATATATTTTAGATTCAAGCGATATTTACCTATGGTTTATGGAGCATTGATTCTCGGATTGGTCGTCGCGGTTTTTTATTATGTATACAAGAATGTCTATCTTCCTAAAAAGGAAAATAGCGTGTTCAAAGACGTGGCAAATGCCAACACAACTGGCAGAACGATTACGATTTTTATGTTTCATGTAGACTGGTGTCCGCACTGTAAAAAGGCACTTCCAGAATGGAATATGTTTAGTGATCAATATAATGGAAAATCGCTAAATGGTTATCAGATTGATTGCAAGGCAGTTGATTGCACAAACACCGATGACCCGAATGTGAAGGGTTTAGTTGATAAATATAGTCTGAAACAGTATCCGACAATTCTAGCGACAGTTCCTGGTCTAAAAGGAAAAGAAACGCGCGTCGACTATGATGCAAAAGTGAAGAAAGATTATTTGGACAAATTTGTAACTAGTTTAACAACTGAGAACAACAGTATGTAAATCCGATCTTCTTTTTGTATTCTTGCCACATATCTGCGCCATATTGTATTTTGGCAGTTCGTGTTTCTCGTGTTTTCACTGCTTCATATACTTCCCATGCACTTGTTATGGTATCGCGTATTTCCATTGTATATTTGCTACTTGCCCTTTCAACCACCAGTTTTTTCACCGTTTTCTCGATTATATCTAGCAAATAATCGATAATATTTCCATATTCTTTCGTTTTGTTTTTTTCCGGTTCTTTTTCCGTTTCTGGTTGAGCGTCCTCTCTTATCGTACTTTTTATACCCAAATCTTTTGCTGATGAACTGCTCGGAATTCCGATTTTATTCATTCCGAATATTTCATCCGGATTTTCGACCTGATCCATACAATATTGGAGAGGATAGTTGCAAAGAAAACCACCATCGATATAGGTTGATCCATCCACACTATTTGGTCGGAAAAGGAGAGGTAATGCACAAGAACTATAAATGGCATCGACCAGTTTCCATTGTGGATGTGTCTTGTATGACACATCGACCAATTTATAGGTGTCTAGATTTGTAGTATAGTAGTGAACCTCGATTCCGGTGAAATCGTAGAATTCTTGCATGGTTATATTTAGGGAAAGATCGACGGCACTCAATACAGGTGCGACGACCATTTCGATCGTTTCTCGTCCACAAATGCCGACATTACTATACGCATTCAATAATTTATCTGCTGAAAACCCACATACCTTTTCCCATGGGCGTTTGATACAATAATCATTATAGTCGTCCCAACCAATATGTTTCAGCATTGCCATCAAGAATGTGAAAATCGCTCCACACGAAACGCCGTGCATTGTTTCGATGTCGTCGATGTTCCAGAACCCGTCTTTGTGTGATTCGCGTAAAATGCCGTAATATGCGAAACCGGTTCCACCACCGCCGGACAAAACCAAGTGTCGAATTTTATGTTGAGAGGTTTCAGAATCGGGTTGTTCGTCTTCCATTAAATAGATGTGTTTATCGCATGTGGTTTATATCTATATGCCATTTACTATTTATTTTTGCAAAAAAATAAATGGTATCGTTCCTCTCTGCAAATAAAATACAAATTTACATATTATAGACAGCATATATGTCCGTTTTTTTATTCACCGAAGACAATGACAATGTTCGCAAAATCAATATCGACGAATTGTACGAGAAGAAGAAACAGCGCGATCTTCGACAATTGAGCGTGTTCAACAAGATTTTGAACCGGATCAACAAGAGGATAACGACAACCTCTCAATTGAAACGAGACGAGAAGTATATTTGGTACCAGGTGCCGCCTTATATCTTCGGAGAACCTCTCTATGACCAGACAGATTGTATTGCTTATGTGGTGACGAAAATTGCCGAGAACGGGTTTTACGTGAAATATATCAATCCCGGGACGCTTTTTATCAGTTGGGAGAACTGGTTGCCGACCTATGCTCGGCAAGAAATACGGAAAAAGACCGGGTTTATTTTGGACGAGAAGGGGAATGTGATTGATCTGGTGGAACAGAAAGAGAGAGGAAGAGAGGACGAAAATGGGTTCTTGGGGAAGGAGGTGCCTTCGAATGATCCGCGAAGGATTCAACTTGGAAATCCGGATGCGACATCACAGACAAAAGACGGCAAAAAATACACGCCGATTACACAGTACAAACCGACAGGCAGTTTGATATATGGTGATGCCCTGGAAAAATTGGAAAAACGTGTTACTTTCAAATAGTTGGCAGAATTTTACGGGTTTTTCGAGAGGATGATGCATTATTTACCGAAAAAATACTCTGTAAATCATTATTGTAATTTAGATCTGTATAGGTTTTATCGATTAATTTACCATCAAACATGTTACTAATTATTTGGTTGATTACTATAGAATTGAAACTAGTGCTTGATTTTTTGATAAAATCAATAAATGGATATTGGGAATTTTTGCTAAGTTCAAAACTAGGGGTCGATGCTTGATTTATTAAGAACGTTGCATATTGAGATATTTGAGTTACAATGCTTTGTTCTTGTTCTTGTTCTTGTTTTTTTTGTTTTTGTTCTAATTTCGATTTTATATCTGCCGCATGCTTAATGCATCTTGTTATGATTTTGGTTGTGTGTGGATGTTTGAACAGTATATAACGTTCAATATAAGTATCTACAGTATCCAAAGTAAACTGCAATTGTATGAATCGCATGAATTTCACAGTTCTCGAACTATACATACCGAATAGTACTCGTAAAAATTCATTATCTTCTGCAGAAGATATGTATTGTTGTTTGAACACGTTGAATACCGATATATTGATATATGGACTCGAATTTATGTACTCAAACATTCTTTTCAAATCTGTGTCTGGTGGGGTTCCTTTTATTATTTCAAGACTTTCATTCTGTTCATTTTCGATTACAAGTTCGGCGTCTTCAATCCGTTTTTGACAACACTCGTTTTCATCGGCATCGGGGGGTTGTTCGACGCTCATATCTAAATTTGGTAATTCCGGCGTCGAGTTTTCTTTATTTGATAAAAACGATGTTACGTAAGGACCGTTAAACAATGAAATTGAGTTTTTAACAAGATCCCATGTTTCGGATTTCAAACTAAACACAGTTAAACCTAAAAATTCGGAAAAATTATCAAAATTTCTTTCCGCGTAATTACACAAAATTTTCTCAGCAAGACTATTCGGAATGTTTTCACATAGTGTTTTTAGAATAGATTCAAATTCAGTTTGCAAAAATCCTTTCATAATACTATTTTTTTCAATTAACTCCAAACTATCACAATTTGCTTGCCGAAATACAGATTTAAATGCGTCTTTTATCATTCCTGCTTTTAACTCGACGTTGCCTTTAATTAACACCTGTATCTTAGAATCTACGTATTCGCGAATTTTATCCCAGTTATAAGTAGATGGTATATACTTTGGAATTTCTTCTTTTCCACCGCCATTTTGACCATCATCTTGATTCGGAACTTGTGAGTTAACTTTCAATTGATCTTTTGACTCGTCTTTAGTACTACTCAACGTTTCCAGTTTCTGTATAAATGTGCCGTAAATATTATCTGCTGATGGACTCACACCTAACCAATTTTTATTCTTCTTATAATTACTAATAGATTTCGCTGCATTTTCGCCCAGTATAATTTTATGCAATTTTTCAACTAATTCATTTCTATCTATTATTGCATAATTTGTTATAACTTGTTCAACAATCTTCTGATGCAATTTAGTTACTTGATTGTATGTTGCGGATGAACTACTAGAAGGTTCTTTTATAGTTTCATAAGCAAAAAGTTCACTTTTATATTTTATAAATTCATCATAATAATGATCATTTTCTCCAGATTGTCCGGGAGATGCTGTTCCTCCGATATTGCCTTGCAGATTTTGCTTAAGTTTATCTGATAAATTCGGAATATCAAACCCGCCACCAAAAGTAGTTTTTTGGATTTTGTCGTAATTTTTCAACAACATCACCATGTCTTTTATTATCGGTCTTGTTCTTTTTCTTAGTGCTGCGTACCACTTTTTACATATACTCTGTTTCATATCCGGATTTACATTTTTTTCTATTCGACCATTGCCATAATACAAACTGATCAAATCGTTTAATAGTTGTGCTTTTATATCCTTGGCGTAATCTGCTGAAACACTCGGCAGTTTTTTTGAGTCAAAGTATTTTCTTTTAATAATTTCAACTATTTTATCACCTATCTCTTGGTTATTTTTATTTATAACACCAGGGTCTAAAAGATCATATTTACTAGCACCAGTCGGAATCATATTAGACAATCCAGGGATCCCAGAATTCATTAAAGACGAAATATTTTGTTGCATTAATGGTTATATTTATAATATAACGTCAATTTGTTTTGAATCTTTATATACCAACCTCAAAAATTGAATTATTCCTACAATATGAACGTCAACAACATAAACACAATTACCCTATATTCAATTAGACTAACTAAACAATATGAACATTACCAAAAAAGAGAAAACGAAAAAGAAGAAGACTACGTTGTCTTCGAATGATAAGGCAAAAATGTGGGAAGCATTCCAATCTGAATCGACTGTTTCGAAAGAAGAACAACCAGTAGTTGACTGTGTCTATCAATCATCACCTGCAACAAATACATGCACTAGTTGTGGATCAGAACTCATGGTCATGGAAGACGGATTCCCCACTTGTCTCAATAAATCTTGCGGTATGGTTTACACGGACACACTCGACTACTCACCAGAGTGGCGTTATTTTGGGGCAGACGATAAAAACTCAAACGATCCGACCAGATGTGGTAACCCGATCAATCCTCTCCTCGAAATGTCGTCATATGGTTGCAAAGTCCTTCATACTCCTAAATCGTCGAAAGAGATGATGAAGATCGGCAAATGGATTGCCTGGCAATCGATGCCACATAAGGAGAAATCGCTCTACGATGAGTTCCAGTTTATCACAATCATGGCACAGAATGCAGGTATAAACAAAATCTTCATCAACGATGCGATGGCAATCCATAAAGATATCAGCGAACAGAAGATTTTCCGCGGTATCAATCGAGATGGGATCAAAGCCGCGTCGATCTATATTTCTTGCAGATTGAATGGATGTCCCCGAACCTCGCATGAGATTGCAGATATATTCAATATCGACAAGGCGTCAGCGACAGCAGGATGTTCTATGGCAGTCAATATTCTGAATAACATAGAACGTGGTGTGGAACAAACCGATTTGTGTCTAACAAAACCGAGTGATTTTGTGGATCGATATTGCAGTAAACTTGGAATACCACAGGAATTGAGTATGGTGGCGAAATTCGTTACGGAGAAGGTGGAAAGTGGTGCAGTAAAATGCAATAATACTCCACATTCGATTGCTGCTGGTGTTATCTATTTTGTGGCGCAGAATTGTAATCAACCAGTGTCGAAAACAGATGTAAGACGTGTTTGTGGGGTAAGTGAAGTGACTATTAATAAGTGTTATATGAAGATGCAGGAAAATATTGATCAATTGTTACCGAAAATGATACGGATGAAGTATTCTGTTACAGTGGAACCTGCCATTTAGTATTTGTGTTATTTATTGTCTGGAGGGTCTTCTTCGTATTCTGCATCATAATCCTGCACTTCATTGTAAAAAATATATTCGGGTTGAGGACAAAACTTAACTTTTTTTCGTTTCGTCGATGACCTTCTTAGTTTTGTCAATGACCATGATTTTTTTGGCAGTTTAGGTTTATTTGAAAATATATGATCTAATTTGCAAAATAAGTATGCTGGAACTGCCATATTTTGTATAATGCCACTATTTTTATGAATTACAGTATTTATATTCATAAAAACTATTGTTTATATATAATGAGCGACGTTGAAACGGAATACGAGTCTTCGAATGAAACATATTTATCACCAGTGGTATCTGATACTGATGCCGAAGAACCAGAATTAATATTGGAAAATGTTTATAAAGAACAAGAGGAATCGGTTTCATCTTTTACCAATTTTTTTAACCAACAAAATACAGAACCGATTAAAGAAGATGAACCGATTAAAGAAGATGAACCTGTAAAAGAAGAGGAACCTGTAAAAGAAGATGAACCCGTAAAAGAACCAGAACCAGAACCCATTAAAGAACCAGAACCAGAACCCGAACCAGAACCAGAACCAGAACCCGAACCAGAACCAGAACCAGAACCAGAACCAGAACCAGAACCCGTAAAAGAACCAGAACCAGAACCCGTAAAAGAAGAGGAACCAGAACCAGA
>Ga0114959_10002650_pt1 | contig 14477 bp, 13 predicted proteins | sample C_130625_EF_Meta_FD_87317 | JGI IMG/M metagenome (GOLD analysis project Ga0114959, IMG submission 87317) | Freshwater microbial communities from Lake Croche, Canada to study carbon cycling - C_130625_EF_MetaG | ecosystem: Environmental > Aquatic > Freshwater > Lake | place: Lake Croche, Canada...
GTGTCAAAGTTAAGCAGAATTTCCACTGCAAACACCTGCCTCGGTGATGGAATTGGTAGACGTGCCGGACTCAAAATCCGGTGCCGCAAGGCGTGGCGGTTCGAGTCCGCCCCGAGGCACCACTCAAATGACGATTTAGCCTTTGAGCCCCAAATTCTTAAATTTCGTACGAATCCGATTCATTGTTCATCGCTTGCTCGACGATTTTCTTTGTCAAGGTTGGAGAGAAGAGTTCAATGAAGGTGTAAACAAAAGAGCGCAGATAAGCGCCTTGCTTGACGCCAAGATGCGTCACGTTGTTACCAAATAAATGGCCTGCCGGAATGACTTTCAGATTGCGATCCCTCTCAGGATCATAGGCGTGACCTGCGACGATACCGATGCCCATGCCAGTTTCAACATAGGTTTTAATAACGTCCGCATCAATTGCTTCCAAAATAATATCGGGACTTAAGTTGCGCTGGGAAAAGGCAGCGTCAATTTTGCTGCGACCGGCAAATGCTTTGTCATAAGTGATGATTGGATATTTAGCAATTTCTTCTAGAGTCGCCGTAGCTTGGTTTAGTAGAGGGTGGCTTAAGGGCACCATGACAACGTGTTGCCATTGATATCCCGGAAGCGCAAGGACTCCTGGTGTATTCGCAATACCTTCGGTGGCGATGGCGATATCGGCGCGATCATGAATGAGTAGCTCAGCAATTTGTCCAGGGCTACCTTGCTGAATGCTGACGCGTACTTTTGGAAAGCGCTTAGTGAACTCAGTAAGCACTTTAGGGAGTGCGTACCGAGCTTGTGTATGCGTTGTAGCAATCACAAAGTTACCCTGGTCTTGACTCGCAAAATCCTTGCCAACACGCCTTAAGGTTTCTACTTCATCCAAAATGCGCTCAATAGAGCTCAGAATTCTTTTTCCTGGTTCGGTAAGTGAGCGAATTCGTTTGCCGTGGCGACGAAAGATCTCTACACCCAATTCATCTTCCAGCTCAATAATGGCTTTGGATACTCCGGGCTGCGAGGTGAAGAGCGCCTTAGCGGCGGTTGTCAGATTGAAGTTTTGTCTAACTGCTTCGCGCACAAAGCGGAATTGATGAAGATTCATATGGATTCCTAGCTATATATCAACAGAGATATAGGAATTAAATTCTAAATGAATTTTGGGTATTAAGCTTTAGAAACCCAGCGTAATCCAATAAGGGCCAAGAGGAAATACAGGAGGGGTGGCGTCAAGGCAGTCATAAAAGCAGGCCAGGACCCCAATAGCCCAACATTTGAAAATAGTGAGTTGAAGAGCTGAAAACTCATGCCAAGCATGATTCCACCAAAAACTTTAATACCTACGCTTCCAGCACGCACTTTTAGATAAGCAAAAGGCAGCGCTAAAGCCAGCATCACAAAAATCGTAAAGGGATAAATTACTTTTTTCCAGAAGGCGATAGAGTGACGTTGCGTATCTTGTTTGTTATCGCGAAGATGGGAGATAAAGCGACCTAAGCTAACGATAGACATTTTTTCGGGGCTAATCAGTAGTACATTCAAAATTTGGGGCGTGACCTCAGATTCTAAAGTGAGGATCGGGTGCGTAAAGGTGCGTGATGAAAAGACTGGGTTCAACGGATCACTTTGCTTGGTTTCCTTGAAGCGAGTTTCTATAACATCATTGAGTACCCAGATGCCAGTTTCATCGAACTGACCTGAGGCGGCACTTCTAATCGACAGCAGATGGTATGAATCATTAAATTCATACATCCGAATATTGGTGATCTCATTGTCTTTATCAACTTTGCCTACGTTCACGTAACGCACACCAGGCCGAACTGGCCCGCTACCATCTTCATCACGCAGGCGATCTTTAACCCAAACGCCCGTTCTAAATTGTGATGAATAGGCAGAACCTAGGGCCTTCATGCGAATTTGATCTGATTTGGCTTCTGTATAAGGGCCAACCCATTCACTCATGATCAGTGTGAGCGCTACCAATGGCAGGGAGATTTTAGTGAGGGTAATGAGCCCACGTTTTACGTCCAAACCAGCAATGCGCAAGATTGTAAATTCGGATTGGCTGGCGAGCATCGCAAAAACATAAATACTGCCGATCAGTCCGGCGATCGGAATAATTTCTGAGATGCGATTAGGCGCCTTCAGCAGTACATGGAGTAGTGCAAGGGGCAGCGTATAGCCGCCCTGGACAGAGCCCAGCTCGCTCAATATGTCGAAGAATAAAAATAAGGCTACAAGCGCAAACAAAATAAAACCAAATGCTGCATAAATTTGCTTGGCTAAATAACGCTCATAAATAAAAGGAAAGAGCATCTTCATTTGCTTGCCAGTCTGGCAGGTAATTGACGACGCCACCATTTTAGAGATGGATTAATTCGATTGCGTATCAGAAAAATGGCAATGAGAAGTGCTAGCAAGTGAATTGGCCATATGCCAACTAGCATGCTTACTTTTCCTTTTGCGACAAAGTTTTGTGTGAGGTTTAGTAAGTTGCTATAAATCAAATAAATCAATACCGCATAAAACATGGCGGTGTAGTTACCGAGTCGTGGGTTTACGTAAGCCAGGGGAATGGCAATGAGCACTAATCCAAGGGCCATGAGTGGCAGGCCAATGCGCCAAAGCAATTCGGCTCGATTGGGGTTGATGGTGTCTGGGGTGGATTCATTTAGCAATTCAGAGATTGTTTTTTCCCGATCTCGCGGGGGTGGCGCTAGAGTATCTTTGCTGTGGACTTTGGTTGTGTATTCATCGAACTCTAAAATCCTAAAGTCCGGGTGGGTTGGTTGACCTTCGTAGCGCCGCCCATGATGAAGGATGATCGATTTTTCTCCACCTGCGGAGTTTTGTATAAACCCTGTTGAGGAGACGGCAACACTGAGCCTGCCATTCTTGGAGTCAGCCACGAAAATATTCTTTACTTCGCTTTTATCAATATCGAGCTCTTCAATAAAAAACACACGCTCTGCTTTTGCTGATTCTTTAAATTGTCCGGCACTCACCATGGAAACGTCATCACGTTGTTGAAAGCGTTGACTAATTAGGGTGGATTCGCGATTGGCCCAGGGCCATACAAAAAGTGCGAGTAATGCAATAACAATAATGAGTGGTGTCGCAAATTGCAGTATGGGGCGAATTAAATTCGTGACACTTAGGCCGCTCGTGAACCACACAATCATTTCTGAGTCTTTGTACCAGCGAACCAGGACAATGAGGGTTGCTACAAACAAAGAAACTGTTAGTAAGACTGCTAGGTAGCCGAGAGTGGCTAATGCAATTAAAACCAGGGCATCCTCGGGGTTAACGGCACCATTTGCGGCATAACCCAAAATTCGGATCACCAAGGTGGTTACCATGATGGTGACCAAGACCAAAAAGACGCCACCAGTTGTAAAACTGAGTTCGCGGCGGAGGGCTTGGTTAAAAATCATGTGAAGCGGTTTATCTGGATTCTGGGCTTATTGTTAGGGTTTAAATGGCTTATATTGGTGCAGATAAAAGAAGTTCATCGCCTGTCGGAGGATAATGGATAAAAGACTCCTTTTAGTAATTTTCTAATCACTTGAATCGACTTAAACATACCGTAATAAATTATGACCATTCAATTTAGCACCAAGATTTTCCCTCAAGCTGACCTCAACAGCGTAAAAGCTCTGAATTCCAGTCTAAAAAGCCTGCTGGCTCATGGTTCTGACTGTTTAGTTTTGGCCTATTCCAAAGCGGACATTGACAGTTTTGGCGGCCCCAAAGCAGTAAAGCGTAAAGCTGGATTTTTGGCTGAGCTTGACCAATTGCTCGGCGGTTCAGTCAGCCATGCCAATTTACTGGGTGATCTTGACGATAAACAATCATCTGTGTGTATTTTGCGCGCTGATAAATCTTGGGCCGCCAGTGGTGTCAAGGCGAAACGTGTTCTATTGCTGGGTTTGGGTGATGCGAGTGAGCATAATTTGACAAGCTTTTCTAAAGTGGTGCGTGCGGGATTGAAAGCGCTGAGCGGCGGCCCTATTGAAAACGCACTTTGGTTTGTACCAAGCTTTGCACAAAAAACGGAATTGATTGCCGAGGAAGTGCGCTTAACAATTCAGTATGCGGGCGATCAAGCCTATCGTTTTGGTGTGCGCCAGCCCACCATGAAATTCAAAGCCAAAGATAAGGCTGATACTTTCAAGCATTTAGTTTTTGCTGGTAACAATACTTGCGCTAAAGAACTGAAAGTTGCCGTAGAGCAAGGCGTTGCCATGGCGGAAGGCATGCATCTTGCAAAGGATTTGGGTAACCTGCCTCCGAATATTTGTACACCAACTTACTTAGCAAAGACAGCTCAAGGCCTTAGTAAGAAAGTCGGCTTAAAGGTAGAGGTCCTTGGTCGCAAGCAAATAGAAGCTTTAGGTATGGGTTCTTTCTTATCAGTAGCGCAGGGTTCTGAAACCCCGCCTCAATTTATTGTGATCCGTCATCAAGGCGGCAAAGCTGGGGATGCACCGATCGTCTTAGTGGGTAAAGGCATTACATTTGATACGGGAGGTATTTCATTAAAACCTGGCGAAGCCATGGATGAGATGAAATACGACATGTGTGGCGCTGCTTCGGTCATTGGCACTTTGTATGCAGCTGGTTTAATGAAGCTCAATCAGAATGTGATTGGCGTGATCCCAACATGCGAGAACATGCCTTCAGGAAAAGCAACTCGCCCAGGCGATATTGTGAAGAGTATGTCGGGTCAAACGATTGAGGTTTTGAACACTGACGCTGAAGGCCGTTTAATTCTGTGTGACGCGCTAACCTATGTTGAACGCTTTAAGCCTAAAGCAGTAATTGATATCGCTACCTTAACGGGAGCATGCGTGATTGCTTTGGGTCATGTGCACAGTGGATTATTTTCAGAGGATGAAGATCTCGTTAGGGCCTTGACCAAGGCAGGCAAGGCTTCATTGGATACTGTTTGGCGCTTACCTTTGGATGCTGCTTACCATGAGCAACTCAAGTCAAACTTTGCTGATGTCGCCAATATTGGGGGTCGTCCTGCAGGTAGCGTTACAGCAGCATGCTTCTTATCGCGCTTTACCGAGAAATATAAGTGGGCCCATTTAGATATTGCTGGTACTGCATGGAAGAGTGGGGCTGCAAAAGGCTCTACCGGTCGTCCGGTGCCTTTGCTTGTGAACTTCTTGCTTGAGCAGAAGTAAGCGTTCATCGCTCTATGGCTCGGATCGACTTTCATAGCAATGTGGCGGACAAGTTGGAATATGCCTGCCGTCTGACGCGTAAAATTTGGAGTGCTACCCCTGCAGGCCAGGCGGTTCGCAATATTGTGATGGTTGGTGAGATAGCCGATCTGCAAAAACTAGACGAGTTGCTTTGGACTTTCAGTAGCAGTGATTTTTTGCCTCATTGTTTTCTTGATGATGAAGCTGCAGCTGAAACTCCGATTGTTTTAACCGATGATTTTTCTTCCCCGGCCTTATCGAGCGTGCCACATGCAGATGTCATGATTCACTTGGGAATGCGGATGCCACATGATGTAGCCGCCTTAGTCGCGCGCTTTCCTAGAATAGTTGAAGTTGTTGCAGTTGATGAGGTTGAGCGTTTGGCTGGGCGCGAGCGTTACAAAGCTTATCGAGATCTCGGTCATGACTTACACAACTTTGACCAATCCAAGAGTTAATTATTCATGTTGATTCATCCACAGTTTGATCCTGCCGCAATTCGCATCGGATCATTTGCAATTCATTGGTATGGGTTGATGTATCTCATGGCCTTTGCACAGTTCTTATTGTTGGGCCGCTTACGCATTCGTGCGCCGCGTTATCAGGCACTGGGTTGGAGCTATAAAGATCTTGAGGATCTTCTATTTGCAGGCGTCTTAGGTGTTGTTCTTGGTGGTCGCCTAGGCTATGTATTGTTTTATATGCCTGGGCATTATCTTATGCACCCCTTAGACATTTTGAAGATTTGGGAAGGTGGCATGTCCTTTCATGGTGGCTTATTGGGTGTGCTCACTGCCTTGTACTGGTTTGCCAAAAAGCGCAAGACCACTTTTTTTGTTGTGAGTGATTTGGTGGCACCCCTAGTGCCATTTGGCTTAGCCTTTGGGCGACTAGGTAACTTTATTAATGGTGAGTTGTGGGGTCGACCCACTGATTTGCCTTGGGCTATGGTCTTTCCAATGGTTGATAGCATTCCCCGTCACCCATCGCAAATCTACCAATTGTTAGGCGAGGGCGTTTTGCTTGGAGTGGTCTTGTGGATTTACTCCAGCAAGCAACGTCATATAGGCCAGGTCTCAGGATTGTTCTTATTGGGTTATGGCGTCTGCCGATTCTTGGCTGAATATGCGCGTGAACCAGATGCCTTCCTTGGCCTCCTGGGTTTAGGCTTGTCAATGGGGCAGTGGTTATGTGTTCCTATGATCTTTTTTGGTATTTATTTGATGAGTTCATTCAAATCAAATTCTTCTGAATAAAAAATGCTGAACGAAGAAGTTACCCTTCGTAAGCTGGAAATTCTCTGTTCATTTGTCAGGACAGGCAGTCTTGTAAAAACTGCCGAAGAGTTGCACTTGAGCTCAGTGAGTATTCACAAAGCACTTCACTCACTAGAGACCGGTATTGGCTGTCCTTTGTTTATCAAAGAGGGCCGTCAATTAAAGACGCTACCTGCTGCAATTTACCTGGCAGAAGCCGGTTTGGATCTGCTCAGCGACATGGATCGTATTCTGAAGAAGACAAGATCTAAGTCAGGTGTTGAGACTGGTCAAATTCGTTTAGGTTCGATGTACTCTTTGACTGCTAACATCATTCCCAGAATGATTATGGGCACCAAGATTCGAAGACCTGACTTGGATATTGACTTGTATCTTGGCTCAAACGAAGACCTCATGACAAAGTTATCTGAGGGAAGCGTCGATGCAGTGGTGATTGCAGTCCCCTCAATCAATCTGCCGGATGGGGTTCAAGTTGTCCCTTTGTTTGAGGATGATTTGTTTTTGGCTTCATCAAAGAAAAGTAAGCCAACCGAAGCCAGTGTTGACCTATCCCAGTATCGAGACGAGAAGTTTTTGACACTTCAAGATGGCTTTGCAACCACCTCTGGCTTCTATGACGCATTTCAGTTGGCAGGGTTTAAGCCTAATGTGACCATGAAGGTGGGGGACATCTTTTCCCTGATGAATATGGTGTCTGGCGACCTGGGTAGATCATTATTACCGGGGAGGGTAAAGGCATTAATGGGCAATTCAATTGAATTTACCCCTTTGCTGCCCAAATATCGGGTGATTCAGCGTATTGGCCTTCTCTACCTCCAAGCTAATGAATCTAACCCCAATATTTTGGCTTTAGCGGCTGAAGCCCGCATGTTGCATCGCAATAAAGAATAGCCCCTTAATATCAAAGATTAACTTTAAGTTAATGTTTTATCATTAAGGTTAATTGATTCGAAAAGGCAGTGGTACTAAATTTCATCAGTAGCCTTTTGTCGATTGCATTTCCTAAGAGACCCTCATGCTTGAAAAGTTAGCAAAAGCCCGTTATTTCTCCCGCGTCACTGGCGCGGTTAATCGCCTCATTTCCGAGCGCGGTGAGTCTAATGCGGTCAGCATGGCGGATGAAGTGATTCATAACTATCGCAAGCTCTCCAAAGATCAGCATGCGAAGTTTTTTACTTTCTTATTTCAAAAACTAAATCCAGATCCTGCAGCAGTCATGGCTGCGGCCCAAAATTTTGCTGCTGAGGGCAATGCCCGCAACTATATTAAGTTGCAACGTGTTACCGAGCCACCAAGACAAGAATTATTCCGCCGTTTAAATCGTGCGACAAATGGCACTGCCGCATTGGTGGCAATGCGGCGCGATCTTTTGCAATTACTTGATAAGCAGCCTGAGTTAACGGCCGTAGACTTTGATTTGCGCCATCTGCTTTCTTCTTGGTTCAATCCTGGTTTCTTGAAGATGCATCGAGTTGATTGGAAATCACCTGCAGAGGTTTTAGAGAAGCTCATTCAGCATGAGGCGGTGCATGCTATTGATGGTTGGGATGACCTGCGCCGCCGCCTGCAGCCTGATCGCAGATGCTTTGCCTTCTTTCATCCGCAATTGCCTAATGAGCCATTGATTTTCGTGGAGGTTGCTCTCCTGCCAGAAATCCCTGCAGTGATTACACCGCTGGTGGATAAAAAAGCAGAGACAGTTCATCAAACTTCCAATTACAAAGTGGCAGCCTTTTATTCCATCAGTAACTGTGAGCCTGGGTTGCGCGGCGTATCCATGGGTAACTTCTTGATCAAGCGTGTTGCTGAACAATTACACGAAGAGTTTCCTGGCTTGAAGACCTTCGTAACCTTATCGCCTATTCCTGGGTTTATTGATTGGGTTGCTGCTGGTGCCGATATCGGCGGTGAGAAATCCAGTGTTCAGCTCAAGCCTGCAATTCGGACTGCGCGCGAGCAAGCGCTAGAGGCTATTGGTTTAGCGAAACGCCCTTGGACTGAGCGCTTAAGCTCTGGATGGCACCCAGATAATGCGACTGAAAAAGAGAAAGCCGCACTGTTGTGTCTCGCAAGTATTTATTTAGGTCTTGGGTCTGCTGGTCGCAACGGCAATCCTGTTGCTAAGTTCCATTTGGGGAATGGTGCAAAGTTGCATCAAATCAATTGGGCGGGCGATCTTTCTAAGAAGGGTTTGCGCCAATCAGCGGCACTAATGGTTAACTATTTATACGATCTCTCAGCCGTTGAAGAAAACCATGAGCGTTTTACTCGGGGGGAGATCGATTATTCAAGGGCAGTAGGTCGTTTAATGGCGCCCTGATCAGGAGTTTAGGAGGAGACGCCCTAAGGCAGAATTCAAAGAGTATTCGTCTTGGGGTTGATGGAGTAAGCTAGGCGGCATCAGGCAGCAATTCAGAAAATGTTAGAGATGCCTAAATGTTGCACATATAGCTAATTAAAATGGCAAGTGGAGGAGACAAAAAATGTTGAAGCAATTGAGATTTGCGGGCCTTGTAAAGCGGGCTCTATTTTTAGTTTGTGCTGCACCTTTGGTGGTGATGGCGCAAGAGTGGCCTAATAAGCCAATTACTTTTATCGTGCCATTCCCAGCCGGCGGCGGTACTGATGCCTTTGCGAGACCTTTGGCCGCACAACTAACGAAACAATTGGGTAAGCAGATCATCATTGATAACCGCGGCGGTGCTGGTGGAACGCTAGGGGCCTCTATTGCCGCTAAAGCAGCGCCAGATGGCTACACCTTCTTTATGGGCGCCGCGCACCACGCTATTGCACCAGCGATGTACCCTAATTTGGATTACGACATTGAGAAGAGCTTTATTCCAGTAGCAATGGTGGCTAATCCACCTCAAGTTATTGTGATTAATCCCAAGAACGTTCAAGTCAAAGACTTAAAAGAGTTCATTGCTTTGCTGAAAAAGAATCCTGGCAAATTTAACTACGCTAGTGCTGGCAATGGCTCTTCACATCACTTGGCTGGTGAGCAGTTCAAGATGCTGACTAAGACATTTGTTACCCATATTCCATATCGTGGGGCTGGCCCAGCAATGCAAGATCTGATTGCTGGTCAGGTTGATGTTGAATTTGACGGCTTGGGTTCTTCAGCTGCTCAGATTAAGAACGGCTCTATCGTTGCTTTGGCAGTTGCTTCGCAAAAGCGTGCCCCTGGATTTCCGAATGTGCCAACTGCAGCTGAAGCAGGCTTAGTAGGTTATGAAGTTTCCACTTGGTATGGCTTGTTTGCTCCTAAAGGCACTCCTCAACCGATTATCGATAAGATGATTGTTGAAGTGCAAAAGGCCATCAATACACCAGACTTGAAAACGATTTGGACCAACAACGGCTCTGATACTCCGAGCCTTTCGGGCGATGCTTTTGGAAAGTTTGTTAATGCCGATATCAAGCGTTGGGCTGCGGTAGCTAAGGCCTCTGGCGCTAAGTTGGACTAATCTTGCATTACTAATCAATATTACTAGTTGGATTTGAGGGTCTCATGAATTTATATTCGCTCTTGGAAAAAGGATTTCCAAAAGATAAAAAAGCATGCGCATTAGAGACGCATGATGGTCTGTATTACTCCTGGGGTGACCTTGAGGGTGCCACTGCGAAGATGGCCAATTTACTCAAGAGTCTTAAGCTTCCCGCAGGTTCACGGATTGCCGTCCAAGTTGAAAAATCTCCCGAGGCCCTCTTCTTATATTTGGCTACGATTCGCGCAGGCTATGTGTATTTGCCTCTCAATACTGCGTATCAGTCTGCTGAAATCCAATATTTTTTAGAGAACGCAGAACCAGCGATAGTGGTGTGCAGTAGCAAGAATTACTCCTGGGTATCCCAGGTAGCAGCGAAAGCAGGTACCAAGCATGTCTTTACTCTCGATGAAAATCGTACCGGGACATTACTAGAGCGCGCGGGTGGTTTGAGTAATAAATTCAAAACAGTCCCAGCTAAAGATGACGATCTCGCAGCGATTCTATATACCTCAGGTACCACGGGTCGCAGCAAAGGTGCAATGCTCACTCATAAAAACTTGGGTAGTAACGCGCAAGTCTTGCAAAAATTCTGGGGATGGAAAAAAGGTGACGTGCTATTGCATGCATTACCTATCTTCCACGTGCATGGTTTATTTGTTGCTGCTCATGGCGCATTAATTAATGGCAGTAAGATGATTTGGTTGCCACGCTTAGATACGGCTCAACTGATTAAATATATGCCTCAGTCCACAGTCATGATGGGCGTGCCCACTTTCTATGTGCGCTTGTTAGCCGACAAGGGCTTTAATAAGCAGGTTGCACGTAATATGCGTTTGTTTGTTTCTGGTTCAGCACCATTGCTTACTGAAACATTTAATACCTTTAAAGAGGTCATTGGGCAGCCAATTTTGGAACGCTACGGGATGAGTGAAACGGTGATGTTGGTTTCTAATCCCTACAAGGGTGCTCGCGTTGGGGGTTCTGTTGGCTTGCCGCTTCCTGGCGTTAAAGTGCGCGTTGTTAATGAAAATAATAAGCCATGTAGCGTTGATGAAATCGGTAGTATTCAGGTCAAAGGGCCAAATATATTCAAGGGCTACTGGCGTATGCCTGAGAAGACCGCAGAAGAATTTACGAAAGACGGTTGGTTCAAGACTGGTGACGTTGGACGTTGGGGCGGTGATGCCAATGGCGGCAAAGCCCCAAAAGACTATTTGTGCATCGTTGGGCGTAGCAAAGACTTGATTATTTCTGGTGGCTACAACGTGTATCCAAAAGAGATTGAAGGCTTCATTGACGATATGGATGGCGTAGATGAGAGTGCAGTGATTGGTATTCCACATCCTGACTTTGGTGAGGCTGTTATGGCAGTGGTGGTGCCTAAAGCTGGTGCGAATTTAAATGCTGAGGCAATGATTGCTACTTTAAAAACACAAATTGCAAACTTTAAGATTCCAAAGCGCTTAGAGATTGTTGCTGACTTACCGCGCAATGCAATGGGTAAAGTTCAGAAGAATATCTTGCGTCAGCAATACACGCAGTAATTAAAAACCAAATGCCTTGCGGCTCTCATTAAACATGAAGGCTGCAAGGAAAAACAACATCACACCGAAGATGCGTTTGAGTTGTGCGATATTCAACTTGCGTGCCATTTTTGCCCCTAGTGGAGCAGTAAAAATGCTGATTGCTACGATGCAGGCAACGGCTGGAACATAAACAAAACCAAGTGAGCCTGCGGGCAGATTGGGGTGGCCCCAACTGCCGTACATATAACCTATTGTTGCAGCCGCAGCGATCGGAAATCCCAAGCCTGAAGAGCTGGCCATTGCAGTGTGGGGCTTCACGTTACACCAGAGCATAAATGGGACGGTGATAAATGCACCGCCAGCCCCCACAAGGCTAGCGAGGGCGCCGGTAAATGTGCCAAAAGAGAATAATCCCAGTGGGCCTGGCAACTCTCGTCCTGCGCTAGGCTTTTTATTTAGAATCATCTGAATAGAGGTGTAAACAATGAAGATGGCAAAAAAGAGTGAAAGCCATGAGGTATTTAGTGCCTCAAAAATTTCACTTCCACCGATGAGGCTGCCTACTACCAAGCCTGGGCTAAGAGAGGCAACTAACCTCCAGTCAATAGAGCCATGTTTATGGTGCGCCCAAATTGCAGAGGTGGTGGTAAAGAGGATGGTGGCCATGCCGGTTGCAATAGCCATATGCACGATCACGCTTTGATCAAAATGCAAGTTGTTGAATACCAAGATCATGAAGGGCACCAGAATCATGCCGCCACCGATGCCAAGCAGGCCGGCTAAGAAGCCCGCAACACCACCGCACAACAAGAGCATTGCAATATCACTGATTAACATGAATTCCCCGCCTTAGCCGCTAGGCCGTCATCCTGAACCCTAAGGTTCAAGGTGGAACGGCTACTCTGTTTCGGGTGCATTAAGAGATTCAGGGAGTAACCAAGTCTAAGTTGGCACTGTGAACCTGCAAAGCGCTCACGCCCACAAGGTAAAGATCGTTCCGGATGCTTGCGCATCGGTTCAAGGAACTATTGGCCTTGGCGAACCAGGCAGGGAAAGGGTTTGCATCAAAGCATCAACCTGATCTTCGAGGGTATGGATCTCCGCTTGAAGTCTTGCAACTTCATCAGAACTGACATTCGAAGAGGGGCTTTGTTGCGATTGTTTTTGTAGCTTGATGAGGTCGCCAGCAATTTTGAGTGCAGCCATCATGCTGGCGCGCTCAATACTGCGGTTGCCACCGCTGATCGCTAATTGAATTTGCTCATCTACCAAGACACACGCTGCGCGAAGTAATGGCTCATGCTCTGCGCTCGTAGCAAGAGTAATCTTTTGCCCAGCTAGGGTTACTTCAATGCGTTGTTGGCTCACTATCGTCCTCTGCGTTGGTAGGTGGAATAGCTTCGCCAAGCAAGTTCATTTGGCGACCATCAGTTTGCTCTGGTAGGCGACTTAAAATATGCTGAATACGTTTTTGCGCGCCCTCAATTTTGCTTTCAAGTTCAGCCCGGTTCTGCGTTAAGTTTGTAACTTCTTCGGTAATCGCCAGGACTTTGCCGCTCAAGCGTTTTACGGACGTGCTGATAGACTCGATTTCGGTATCGGTCTGATCAGTGGAGAAACGGGTTTGCTCGTTCATATTGGCATTGTAGCCTTGAGATTGAACTTACTTTCCTAATTTTGGAAGACCCTTAGTAAGGGCTAGCCCCAGTATTGGAAACCGCCCCTTAGAAAGTGTATTTGGTGCTTAGGTAAAACGCTCTACGGTCACTTGGGTAGTAATAGTAACTGTTGTTAAAGCTTCCATTGGCGCCCATCAGACTGGCGTATCCACCCGAAGTCGCATAAGAGGTATTGCCTACGTTCTTAATGGTAAATTTGGTATCAAAGTTTCCTGTTTTATAGTTTAGGAAAACATCGCCAACAGTATATGAAGGCATTTGATTAAGGGTGTTGTAGTAAACCGGGCTTGCGTCGTAATGCTGGTTGCTGACAAAGTTCACCACACCCCCAAATGACCAATTCATGTCGATTAAATAGTTCGCTCTTGCATTGAGCAATAAATTTGGTGCAAGTGGAATAGCATTGCCTGCATATGGACCGTCTCCATAATAGGAGTTTTGAATCTTTCCTCCACCAGCTAGCATGAGTTTTTTGGTGATATTGGATGAGGAATCTAAAACAACCCCGCGCCTATTGACGTTGTATTGAGAGTTGTAATTGAATCCGGAGGATGGGTTATACATAATTTCATTCTGCGATGTAGATGAAAAAATAGAGCCGTTCACTCTCAAGCTGCTCAACATCCAATTGCCGCCGATCTCATAGGTTTGTGCCGTCTGTGGTTTCAGGATGCCATTAAATACTTGGGTAGAGGTATTGTTGTCATATCCCCAGAATTCATCAATGTTTGGAAAGCGATAAGACTGATTCCATTTGATGTAGATCTTTTGATTATTTGCATAACTGAAATTGAAGGCAGCATCCCCTGCATTAGCCGAGTATGTTTTATTGGCACTTGACGGCCCGCTTGAGGAGTAAACATTGGTGTCATAAGTACTAGCTTGCTGCGCCTGATGTCTTGCGCCACCATCCAGACTTAATCCATTGACGATTGGAAGCTTCAGAATTCCATAAACGGATTGATTTAACAGTGATGCACTTTGTCCGTTATAGGTAAGCCCGTTTGGATTGCTAATATAACCATTCGGAATCATGATGTTATTCAATACTTCAGATCCGTAGGCGTTATTTGATCCTTGACTTGCTTTATTGAATTCGTAACCCAAGATGCCCGTACCAAGAGATTCAATAAGTCCCTTAATGCGCGGGGAAAGGTTTAGCTGCCAACCCGAAAGTGTCGAGTTGCTTGCCCCAACTATCGGGTATGGAGTGACATTAAGTGCCGCACTGCTGTCATAAAAAGGGTTGTAATAGAAGACGTTTCTATTGGTGTAGGAGGCGTCTAGTTCGCCGATA
>Ga0114959_10002651_pt1 | contig 14476 bp, 15 predicted proteins | sample C_130625_EF_Meta_FD_87317 | JGI IMG/M metagenome (GOLD analysis project Ga0114959, IMG submission 87317) | Freshwater microbial communities from Lake Croche, Canada to study carbon cycling - C_130625_EF_MetaG | ecosystem: Environmental > Aquatic > Freshwater > Lake | place: Lake Croche, Canada...
CTCGGCGCGCGTCACGCTCTCATCGAGCGCAATACAAACCGTCCCGCCTTCGCGGCGCAGGTTGAAGCCGCGCGCCAGGGCGGCGGCGACCAGGCGTTCGGCGCGGTCACCGACCTCGAACGCAAGGGTGTCGAAGAAGGCGTCGTGGCGCAGCGCCAGGCCGCCGCGGGCGGCCGCACCGGCCAGAATGCGGGCCTGCAACGCAACCCGGCGGGCGATGCGCCGCAGCCCCTCCGGCCCGTGCCAGACGGCGTACATGCCGGCCATGACCGCCAGCAGCACCTGCGCGGTGCAAATGTTCGACGTCGCCTTCTCCCGCCGGATGTGCTGCTCGCGGGTTTGCAGCGCGAGGCGCATCGCCGGATTGCCGGCGGCATCGACCGAGACGCCGACCAGCCGGCCGGGCAGCAGCCGCTTGAAGGCGTCCTTCACGGCGATGAAGGCGGCATGCGGCCCGCCATAGCCCAGCGGCACGCCGAAGCGCTGGCTGGAGCCGATGACGACATCCGCGCCCATCTCCCCGGGCGGGGTCAGCAGCGTCAGCGCCAGCGGATCGGCGGCGACGATGGCAAGCCCCCCCACGGCCTGCACCGCGGCGATTTCGGCGCGGAGGTCGCGCACCTCACCCGTGGTGCCGGGGTATTGCAGCAGCAGCGCGAAGGGCTGTTCGGCGGCGGCGGTCGCCGCGATCGCCGCCGGCGGCGCAACCACCACGCGGATGCCCACGGGTTCGGCGCGGACCCGCACCACCGCCAGGGTCTGCGGGTGCAGATCGGCGGCGACCAGCAGCGTGTTCCCTTTGCCCTTGTAAGCGGCGTGCGCCAGCCCGACCGCCTCGGCCGCTGCCGTCCCTTCATCAAGCAGCGAGGCATTGGCGATGGGCAGGCCGGCCAGCTCGCTCACCATGGTCTGGAAGTTCACCAGCGCTTCCAGCCGTCCCTGGGCGATTTCCGCCTGATAGGGAGTATAGGCCGTGTACCAGCCGGGGTTTTCCAGCACGTTGCGCAGGATCACCGGCGGGGTCAGCGTGCCGTGATAACCAAGTCCGATCAGCGACTTCACCCGCTGGTTCTGCTCGGCTAGTCCGCGCAGCTCGGCGATCGTCTCGGCCTCGGTCGCCGGCGGCGGCAGACGGTCGAGATCAGCGCCCAGGATCGCCGCCGGGACGGTGCGGAGGGCCAGCGCATCCAGGCTCGGCGCGCCCACCACCTGCAGCATCTCGGCGATGTCGTCGGGGCCGGGGCCAATATGGCGGCGAACGAACTCGTCGCTCTCCTCCAGCGCGGCAAGCTCGCTGAGCAGGCTCATGCCAGGGTCTCCACGAAGGCGGCATAGGCCGGGGCATCGAGCAGGTCGCCCACCGCGCCGGGATCGACCGGCACCATGCGGAAGAACCAGCCAGCACCGGTCGGCTCGCCGTTGATCGCGCCGGGATTGTCGGTGAGGGCAGCGTTCACCTCGACGATCTTGCCCGCGACCGGGGCAAAAATGTCGGAGGCCGCCTTGACGCTTTCCACCACCGCGCAGGCCTCGCCGACGACAACCTCCCGGCCGATCTCGGGCAGTTCGACAAAGACCACGTCACCGAGGGCGGTCTGCGCATGGTCGGTGATGCCAACCGTGGCGATCCCACCCTCCAGGCGGACCCATTCGTGATCCTGGGTAAAACGCAAATCGGACATGGTGGCTCCTATCGGGCGTAGCGATGCGGGGTGAAGGGCATGGGCGCGACGCGCGCAGCAAGCGGCTTGCCACGCACCAGCAGTTCAAGCGGCGTGCCGTCGGTGGCGTGTCCGGGCGTGACGTAGCCCATGGCCATGGGCGCGTTGAGCGAAGGGCCGAACCCGCCCGAGGTGATCTCACCGATCGGGGCACCGCCTGGCGCATGGATCGGCGTATGCCCCCGCGCCGGCTGGCGCCCATCCGGGCGGATGCCAACCCGCAGGCGGCGCGGGCCGTTCGCCAGTTCCTCGCGCACCCGCTCGGCGCCGGGAAAGTCCCAGGCCATGCGGCGCCGCTTGCCGATCGACCAGGTAAGCGCCGCCTCGACCGGGCTCGTCGTCTCATCGAGATCACTGCCATAGAGGCAAAGCCCCGCTTCGAGGCGGAGGGAGTCCCGCGCGCCCAGGCCGATCGGCGCCACGCCGGGCTGCGCGAGGAGCAGCTTCGCCAGCGCCGCCGCCTGCTCGGCGGGGACGCTGATCTCGAAGCCATCCTCGCCGGTATAGCCGCTGCGGCTGGCGAGGACGGGGATGCCGCCGATGCGTGCCTCGGCCACATCCATGAAGCGCAGGGCGGCGAGTTCGGGCGCCAGTGGCGTGATCGCCGCCATCGCCTGCGGCCCTTGCAGCGCCAAAAGGGCGCGGTCCGGCAGCGGATTCAGCCTCACACCGGCCGGCAGCGCCGCGGCGATCCGGGCGAAATCTTCCGCCTTGCGGCTGGCATTGACCACGAGGAACAGCCGCGACCCGAGATTGGCGACCATGAAATCGTCGAAGATCCCGCCGCTTTCAGTGGTCAGCAGCGCATAGCGCTGCCGTCCGGGCTGCAGGCCTTCGACATCGGCCGGGGTCAGGCGTTCCAGCGCCGTCGCGGCCCCCGCCCCGAGCAGTTCGGCCTGCCCCATGTGCGAGACGTCGAACAACCCGGCCTGCGCGCGGGTGTGCAAATGCTCGGTCAGGATGCCGGCCGGGTATTGTACCGGCATGGCATAGCCGGCGAAGGGGACCAGGCGGGCGCCAAGCGAGCGGTGCAGCCCGCCCAGCGGGGTTTCGAGCAAGGGCTCGGTTTCGGGAAACGTTATCGCCACGGGTCCTCCGGCCGCGTTGTTGCGGCAAGGGTTGCAAGCCGTGGCCCCCCTCTGTCCGGTGACCTGAGAGATTCAACGCCCGGCGAGGACGCCTTACTCCGTCGGTGCCTTCGCTCGGGCGCGAAAGCTTTCCAGAGATCCCTGCTTCGCGCGGTCCCCTTTGCCTGAGCGTTTCCGGGGGCCGGTTGCGCCTTCGGCGGAGGGCCCATGGCGCGGGCCCCCTCTCTCCCGCGCGATATCTACGGGAAATCTCATGTAGCGCGATTCGGGGCCCCAGCGCAACCGGAGGCCCGGGCCGGCAAGGCTGCTCTAGCATTTGTTGGATCGCGCGAATCAGCGCCTTCGGCGATTCCGCCTCAACGCATCCCGCTCTAACGCGGCCCGCGGCGCCGATTGAGTTCCAGATCCTCAGGCTTCAGTTCAAACGAGACCAAAATGCGATAATCCTTCGCCTTCCGCGTCTCGGTGACCGGCAATTTGATCGTGACCTGTTCGCTCTGGCCGTCGATCCGGCTCGAATTCCGGCCGAAGGCGACGCTCTCGACAAAGGTTTGTCGGCTGAGGACCGCGCCCGTGGTGTCGTCGATCACCGCCACGAACCATGGCAGGATGACCGTCCGGCTGACCCCGCCGGGGCCCTGTTCGACCTGGAAGCCGACCGTCAGCAGCATGTCCACGCTGGCGCCGTCCCCGCCTCGGTTGCACCCTCCGACCAGGCCGGAAATGCGCGCCTCGTAATCGACATTGATGAGATCCCGCGGACCACCGGGGACATACCGGGTGAGGTCAGCCCCGACCCCGATCAACGACGGCGTGGGGCAGGCGAGCGGGAATCTCGACTTGTTGGAATTCTCGCAGGCCGATAGGGCAAACAGCGCCACAAACCCTAAAGCCAAACGGCCGACCATTCCCACCATCGCCCGTTGCTCCATCTCAGCCTTTAAGAGACCCATCGCAGCGGCTAGTCTGCGCCGCGGCCGCACCCTCTTCCCACCCCCCCGGAGCCACGGCAACCCGGGTTGTCGAGAAAACCATCGCCATGGACCAAACCCCCTCCCCCTCGGCCATCAGCAAGCCGCGCCTCAAGGTCCTGTTGGCCGGCCCACGCGGCTTCTGCGCCGGAGTCGACCGGGCGATCAAGATCGTCGAGGAAGCCATCCGCCGCTACGGCGCGCCGGTCTATGTCCGGCACGAGATCGTCCACAACCGCTACGTGGTCGAGAGCCTGGAGACGCAAGGCGCGATCTTCGTCGAGGAGCTGGATGAGGTGCCGGACGACGCGCCCGTCGTTTTCTCCGCCCATGGCGTGCCGAAATCGGTCCCCGCCGAGGCTGCGCGCCGGAAGCTGTTCTACCTCGATGCCACCTGCCCGCTGGTCAGCAAGGTGCACCGCGAAGCCGAACATCACTTCAATCGCGGCCGGCACATCATCATGATCGGCCATTCGGGTCACCCGGAAGTCATCGGGACCATGGGGCAACTGCCGAACGGCGCCGTAACCCTGATCGAGGACGCGGAGCAGGTGGCGATGATCGCCGTGCCCGCCGACAAGCCGATCGCCTACATCACCCAGACCACGCTCTCGGTCGATGATACGATCGACATCATCGCGGCGCTGCAGGCGCGCTTTCCGGGCATCCACGCCCCCGCCAAGGAAGATATCTGCTACGCCACCACCAATCGTCAGGCGGCCGTCAAGGCCATCGCCGGCCGGGCGGAGCTGATGGTGGTGGTGGGCGCGCCCAACTCGTCGAACTCCCTCCGGCTGGTCGAGGTCGCCAAGCGCGCCGGCTGTCCGCGCGCCATGATGGTGCAGCGGGGCCGCGAGCTCGATCCGGCGATCTGCGAGGGCCTGGGGAGCATCGGCGTCACCGCCGGCGCCAGCGCCCCCGAAGTGCTGGTTGAGGAGGTGCTCGCCCAGCTCCGGGACCGCTTCGACCTGGCGATCGAGGAAGTCGTGGTGGCCGAGGAAACGATCACCTTCAAGCTCCCGGCTGCCTTACACTCGTCACCCTGATGGCCGTCTATACCGAAGTCGGCGACGAGGCGCTGCGGGAGTTCCTCGGCGCCTACGCGATCGGGGAGCTGATCGCCTTCCGCGGCATCGCGGAGGGGGTGGAAAATTCCAACTACGCGATCAAGACCAGTATCGGCGACTTCGTCCTCACGCTTTATGAAAAGCGCGTCGATCCCGCCGAGCTGCCGTGGTTCCTCGGGCTGATGGAGCATCTGGCGGCGCGCGGCATCGCCTGCCCGCTGCCGGTGGCGGCCCGCGATGGGCAGGCGCTGCACCAACTCGCCGGCCGGCCAGCGGCGATCTGCACCTTCCTTGCCGGCGTCTGGCCGCGGCGCGTGCGTCCCGAACACTGCGCCCCGCTGGGGGCGGCCCTGGCCGGCCTGCATCTGGCCGGGGCGGATTTCCAGGCGACGCGCCGGAACGGCCTGGGCCCGGAGGCCTGGGGCCCGCTGCTGGATCGCTGCCGCCCCGGCGGCGATGCGGTGCAGCCCGGCCTGCTCGCGGAACTGACCGAGGCCCATGATGCCATCCGCGCCGCCTGGCCCGCGGCCGGTCGCCTGCCGGTCGGGCAGATCCACGCCGACCTCTTTCCCGACAATGTCTTCTTTCTGGAGGATGCGGCGCGCCGCCCCCGGGTCTCCGGCCTGATCGATTTCTATTTCGCGTGCACCGATCTGCTCGCTTACGATATCGCCGTCTGCCTCAATGCCTGGTGCTTCGAAGCCGACGGCGCCTTCAACGTCACCCGGGCGAAAGCCATGCTCACCGGCTACCAGACGCTGCGGCCGCTGCAGCCGGAGGAGCGGGCGGCCCTGCCCCTGCTGTGCCGCGGCGCGGCGCTGCGCTTCCTGCTGACCCGGCTGTATGACTGGATGGCAACACCGCCGGGCGCGCTGGTGACGCGCAAGGACCCGCTGGAATACGTGCGCAAGCTGCGCTTCTTCAGCAGCTGTGAAGGACCGGGCAGTCTTGGCCTCTGAAGCCGTCGAAATCTGGACCGATGGCGGCTGCAAGCCGAACCCTGGGCCGGGCGGCTGGGCAGCGATCCTGCGCTACGGCAGCACCGAGCGCGAGCTGTCCGGCTATGACGCCGCGACCACCAACAACCGCATGGAGCTGACCGCGGCGATCAACGCGCTGGAAGCGCTGAAGCGACCCTGCAGTGTGGTGCTGCACACCGATAGCGAATACGTGCGCAACGGGATCAGCCGCTGGGTGAACGGCTGGGTCCGCAACAACTGGCGCAACAGCGCCAAGGACCCGGTGGCGAACATGGCGCTCTGGCAACGCCTGTTGGCCGCGGCGGCGCCGCATGACATCGACTGGCGCTGGGTCCGGGGCCATGCGGGAGACCCGATGAACGAACGGGCGGATCGCCTGGCGACGGCCGCCAGGGAAGCTGGTCCGGGAGGCGCACCATGAGCACCATTGCCGATGACGGCGCGCTGGTTCTGTTCAGCGGCGGGCAGGACAGCGCCACCTGCCTCGCCTGGGCGCTTGATCGCTTCGCGCGCGTTGAAACGCTCGGCTTCGATTACGGCCAACGCCATCGCATCGAACTCGCCTGCCGGCTGCCATTGCGGGAGGAGATCGCCGGCCTCAGTGACTGGCGCGCCCGGCTTAGCGAGGATCATGTGATCTCCCTGGCCAGCCTCGGCGACGTCTCGGAAACCGCGCTGACCCGGGACACGGCCATCGGGTTTGCCGCCGATGGCCTGCCGAACACCTTCGTCCCCGGCCGGAACCTGATCTTCCTGACCTTCGCCGCCGCCCTGGCCTATCGCCGTGGCCTGCGGCACCTGGTCACCGGCGTCTGCGAAACCGATTATTCGGGCTATCCGGATTGCCGCGACGACACTCTGAAAGCGCTCCAGGTGGCGATCAACCTCGGCATGGACCGGCGCTTCGTGCTGCATACGCCGCTGATGTGGCGCGACAAGGCCGCGACCTGGCGGCTGGCCGAAAAGCTGGGCGGGCCCCAGCTGGTCGAAGCCATCCGGGCGGACTCCCATAGCTGCTACCTGGGGGATCGGTCGGTGCTGCATGCCTGGGGCCATGGCTGCGGCACCTGCCCGGCCTGTGAACTGCGGCAGGCCGGCTGGATGCGGTATTGCGCCGCACTCCCCCCGGGCCCGGCCTGAGACCGGCGTCGTCCAGCTCAGCCGAGGCGCGGCGCGCCCGCTTGGGTCAGGTGGGACAGCCGGCCCGCGGTCCAGACCGCGACCACCTCCGGCCCGGCGGGATCGACCGCCACGACATCGGCGCGCGCGCCGGGCGCGAAGCTGCCGCGATCCGTGAGACCCGCCGCCAAGGCGGGGTTGCGGGAGACCAGGTCCCAGGCCTGCGGCAGATCCAGCACGCCACGCTGCGCCATGACGAAGGGGGCGGCGAGCAGCGCCGGCCAGTGATAATCCGAGGCAAGCACGCTGACCAAGCCGCGCTCGGCCAGGGCGGCGGCGCTCGCCCAGCCCAGATGGCTGCCGCCGCGCACCACGTTCGGCGCCCCCATGACGACATGTTCGCCATGCGCGCGCGCCTCCCCGGCCACGGCCTCCTGCATCGGGAATTCGCAGATGCTGGCGCCAAGGCCACGGAAATGGACCCGATCGGCGATCTCGGCGTCGTCATGGCTGAGGATGGGGATCCGCTGCTTCTGCGCCGCCGCCGCGATCCGCGCCCGGGTCCGGGGCACTTCGGCGCGCCCCGCGCCGATCCGGCGCGCCAGCGCGGCGAATGCCTCCGACGACAGGCCGCTGCGGCCGGCATATTTCGCGAGTTCCTTGGGCTTCTCTAACTTCGAGAGAATGGACGGCGTGTGATCGTTGAAGCCGAGCAGGTGGACGCGCCCCGCCGCGATATCGGCCAGCGCATCCTCCAGCGCGTCGAGATTATCCGCCTCGAACCGCAAATGCACCCGCAGATCGAGCGGCGCCGTGTCGCGCACCGCATCGAGAGCCAGCATGAGCTGGCGCCACATCGCCAAGGATCGCAGCCCCGGCTCCCAGGACAGGGTGATGCCGAGGAACGCCGTGGTGATCCCGCTGCACAGCAGCTGCGCGATGCTGTCCTTGAGCGCGATCGCCGGCGGAAAGCCAACGCCGGGGCGCGGTTCCAGGGCGCGTTCATGCGCATCGCCATGGATATCGACCAGGCCCGGCAGAACCAACAGCCCGGCCGCATCGAAGCGCCGGGCGGCCATCGGCGCCGCCGGCGCGATCCGCCCTTCGGCGAGCGCCAGGGGATGGGCGGCCATGGCACCGTCCCGCAGCACCTGTCCTCCGGCAATCAGCCATTCCACCGGTTCAGTTCTCCACCAGAAGCTGCATGCGGGCCGCGGCATAGCAGGCGATGCTCAGCTCCACAGGCTGGCCTTCGGTATCGGCATTGATCGCCTCGGTGACCAGGACCGGCCGTACCCTGGATTGCTCAAGCAGCTTGGCCTCCTCGACGCTCGGCATCCGCGCGCCAATCCGCGTGACCTTGCGCCGATAATTCGGCAGCCCGGACGCCGAAAGCGCCGCGGTGATCGAAGGATTGCCGGCGAGCAGTTCGGCGATGCGCGGGAAGCGGGTGATCGGCAGGTAATGATAGCCAATGGCGACCGGTCGCTGATCAGCCAGGCAGAGCCGCCGGGCGAACAGGACCGGCTGCCCCCGCTTCACCGCCAAGGCGTCACTGAGCATCAGATCGGCGGGGATTTCCTCGATCTTCAGCATGATCCCGGCGGGCTCGCGGTTTTGCCGCCGGATGGATTCCGAAAAGCGCGTGCGGGGCCCCAGGGGATAATCCAGCACCTCCTCGGAGACGAAGCTGCCCCTGCCCTGTTCAATCCGCACCAGGCCCTGGGCAGCGAGATCTTCCATGGCGCGGCGAATGGTATGCCGGTTCACCTGGAAATGTGCGGCGAAATCCCCCTCGGTCGGCAGGCGAGTCCCCGGCGATAGCCGGCCGCTGCCGATGTGCTCGCTGAGGGATGCGGCGATCTGTCGCCACAAGGCGACGCCCTGGCCACGGCTGAGGGATGCCAGCGGCAGGGCCGAAATCATCGAACTGTCATCCGAAGCGGGGATCATCCACGGCATATATATTGGTAGATTACTAGACATCCGAATGTCTAGACCTTATTAAGCCCCAATGGGCGAGCAGGCAAACGCGATCGCGGCGCGGCGGCATTGGATGTCGGTCCTGGCACGCGCCAGCCACGATGCCTTGGCCAGCCACCTGGCCAGCTGCGCGGCGCTCCCCGCGCACAGCCTGCTCCGCGGGCCGGAGACCGGGCTCGTGATGGTGCGCGGCCGGGCGGGCGGCGACGGCGCCCCCTTCAATCTGGGCGAGACGACGGTGACCCGGTGCACGGTGCAGCTGGCGGGCGGCCAGATTGGGCACGCCTATGCCTTGGGCCGGGACCCGGCCCAGGCGGAACTCGCCGCTCTCCTCGATGCTGCCTTGCAGCACCCGGCCCACAGCTCGGAACTTCTGGCGCGGGTGGTCGAACCGCTCGCCCAGGCGCAAGCGGCGGCGCGCGACGCGGTGCTGGCGAAAGCCGCGGCGACGCGGGTTGAATTCCTCGCGATGCAGACCACGCGATGAACCCGGGCTTCGCCGACCCCACGCTTGATGCGCAAACCAGCTTCCGGGCGGTGTTGCACGCCATGGCCCAGCCAGGCCGCATCCTCCGCCTGCCCGCCAGCCCCGCGCAGCCGCCCACTGGTCTGGCCCCCGCTGCCGCGGCCTTGCTGCTCGCGCTGACCGATGCGGATACCCCGGTCTGGCTCGATGCCGGGCCGGCCGCCGCCGCCTGGGGACGCTTCCACGCGGGCTGCCGGATCGTCGACGATCCGCGGCAAGCCAGCTTCGTCTTCGCCAGCGGCCCGCCGCCCAGCCAGGCCGCGCTTGCCCAAGGCAGCGCAGAGGAGCCGCATCTTTCCGCCACCCTGGTGCTCGAAGTCGCCCAACTCGCGGCGGGCAGCGGCTGGGTGCTGCGCGGCCCGGGAATCGACGCCACGGCGCGGCTGCTGGTCCGCGGCGCGCCTGAGGATTTCCTCGCGCAACGCGCCGCCAATCTGGCGGCCTTCCCTTGCGGCGTGGACACCATCCTGACCTGTGGCCCCCTGTTGGCCGCATTGCCGCGCACAACGCGGGTGGAGGCGGCCTGATGGCCTATGTCGCGGTCAAGGGCGGGGAGCGGGCGATCGATGCCGCGCATGGCTGGCTCGCCGAAGCCCGGCGCGGCGATCCGGATTGCCCGGATCTGTCGCTGACGCAGATCGAACAGCAACTCGGCCTGGCGGTGGATCGCGTCATGGCGGAAGGCTCCTGCCATGATCGGAGCCTGGCGGCGCTGGCCATCAAGCAGGCGCGCGGCGATCTGATTGAGGCGGCCTATCTGCTGCGGGCCTACCGGACCACGCTGTCGCGCTTCGGCGCCTCACGGCCCATCGATACCGATGCGATGCGGCTGCGCCGGCGGATCAGCGCGACGTACAAGGACCTGCCGGGTGGGCAGATCCTGGGCCCCACCTTCGATTACACGCATCGGCTGCTGGACTTTGCCCTGCTGGCAGGGACCCCGCCGCCGCCCGCCCCGCAGGCCACGCCCAAGCGCGAAGCCGCGCCGCGCGTCACCGGCATCCTGGCCGCCGAGGGCCTGATGCGGCCCGAGACCGCCAACGAGGCGGCGCCAGCCGATCTGACGCGAGAGCCGCTGGCCTTCCCCGCCGATCGGTCGATGCGCCTGCAGGCGCTCGCCCGGGGCGATGAGGGCTTTCTCCTTGCGCTCGGCTATTCCACCCAGCGCGGCTACGGCAATGCGCATCCCTTCGTCGGGGAGCTGCGGGTCGGCGAGGTGAGCATCGAGTTGCAACCGCCCGAGCTGGATTTCCCCATCGATATCGGGGACATCACCGTCACGGAATGCCAGATGGTCAACCAATTCGCCGGCTCGAAGACCGAGCCCGCGCAATTCACCCGCGGCTACGGCCTCAGCTTCGGGCACAGCGAACGCAAGGCGATGGCCATGGCGCTGGTCGACCGCGCCCTGCGGGCCCGCGAGCTGGGCGAGGAGATCACCGCCCCGGCGCAGCAGGAGGAATTCGTCCTGCTGCATAGCGACAATGTGGAAGCGACAGGCTTCGTCGAGCATCTGAAGCTGCCGCACTACGTCGATTTCCAGAACGAGCTGGAGAAGCTGCGCGAAATCCGCGCCGACGCGCTGCGGAATGCCGCAGAATGACCACCGCGGCCGGTTATAATTTCGGCTACCTCGATGAGAACAGCAAGCGCATGATCCGCCGCGCGCTGCTGAAGGCGGTGGCGGTGCCCGGCTACCAGGTGCCCTTCGGCAGCCGGGAAATGCCCCTGCCCTATGGCTGGGGGACCGGCGGCATCCAGGTCACGGCCAGCATCATCGGCCCCGACGATGTGCTGAAGGTCATCGACCAGGGCGCCGACGACACCACCAATGCCGTGTCGATCCGCCGCTTCTTTGCGAAAGTCGCGGGCGTTGCGACCACCGAGCGAACGGCCGAGGCCTCGATCATCCAGACCCGGCATCGGGTGCCGGAGGCTCCGCTCCGGGAAGGGCAGATCCTGGTCTATCAGGTGCCGATGCCAGAGCCGATGTTCCGCCTGGAGCCGCGCCTGGCGGAAACCCGCAAGCTGCATGCGCTGGCCGACTACAGCATCATGCACATCAAGTTCTACGAGGATATCGCCCGCACCGGGCATATCGCCACCAGTTACAACTACCCGGTGATGGTCGATGATCGCTATCTGATGTCGCCCTCGCCCATCCCTTCTTTCGATAATCCGAAGCTGCACCGCATGCCGGCCTTGCAGCTGTTCGGCGCCGGGCGGGAAAAGCGGATCTACGCGGTGCCGCCCTATACCAAGGTCCGCAGCCTCGATTTCGAGGATCATCCCTTCCAGCCGATCCGCGCCGACGGCACCTGTGCCCTCTGCGGCAGCCGGGAGAGTTATCTCGACGAAATCGTCACCGATGATCGCGGCGGGCGCATGTTCATCTGCTCAGACACCGATTACTGCGGCACCCGCGCCGCGGGCCAGGAGGCGGCCGAGTGAGCCCGCTCCTCGCCGCCCAGGGCCTCGGCCTGCGTTTCGGAACCGTCACCGCGCTGGACGACGTCGCGGTTGAAATCTGGCCGGGCGAGGTCGTGGCCATTGTGGGCGAAAGCGGCTCTGGCAAAACCACGCTGCTGCGCGTCCTGTCCGGCATGATGCCGCCGCAGGCGGGCCGCGTGCTGTATCGCGACCCTGAAGGCGGCCAGCATTCGCTGTTCGATATGCCCGAGATCGCGCTGCGGCGCCTGCATCGCAGCGACTGGGGCTTCGTCTACCAGAACCCGCGCGACGGCCTCCGCCTCGGCATCTCCGCCGGCGGCAATATCGGTGAGCGGCTGATGGCGGCAGGCCATCGCAATTACGGCCACATCCGCGCCATCGCCGCCGAATGGCTGGCCCGCGTCGAAATCGATCCCGGGCGGATTGATACCCTGCCACGGAATTTTTCGGGCGGCATGCAGCAACGCCTGCAGATCGCCCGGACCCTGGTCACCAGCCCGCGCCTGGTCTTCATGGACGAGCCGACCGGCGGGCTCGACGTCTCGGTGCAGGCGCGCCTGCTTGACATGATCCGCGGCCTTGTCGCCGAGCTCGACCTGGCGGTCCTGCTCGTCACCCATGATATTTCGGCGGCCCGCCTGCTGGCGCACCGGATTGTCGTCATGCAGCAGGGCCGGGTGGTCGAAGCCGGGTTGACCGATCGGGTGCTCGACGATCCGCAGCACCCCTATACGCAGCTTCTCACGACATCGGTGCTGTCCGCGTGACCTGGGCTCTCCGGACCGAACACCTCGACAAAAGCTTCGTCATGCACTTGCAGGGCGGGGCGCGCATGCCGGTCCTGGCGGCGGTGGAGCTGGAAGTCAGGCCCGGAGAATGCGTCGCGCTGGCCGGCGTCTCGGGCGCCGGCAAATCGACCTTGCTGCGCTGCCTCTATGGTAATTACGGCGCGAGTGGCGGGCGCATCCTGCTGCGCCACGCGGACGATACCGTCGATCTGGCGACCGCGGATGCCCGGCTGGTCCGCGCGATCCGGCGCCGGACCCTCGGCTACGTCAGCCAGTTCCTGCGGGTGATCCCCCGGGTCCCGACGCTCGATATCGTCGCCGAGCCGATGCGCGCCATGGGGCTTGGGGCCGACGCCGCCCGGCAGCGCGCCGCGGCGCTGCTGCTGCGCCTGAACATGCCCGCACACCTGCACAGCCTGCCGCCCGCCACCTTCTCAGGCGGCGAACAGCAGCGCGTCAATCTCGCCCGTGGCTTCGCGCCGGCATTCCCGGTGCTGCTGCTGGATGAGCCGACCGCCAGCCTCGATGCCGCCAACCGTGACGTGGTGGTTGCCCTGATCGGGGAAGCCAAGCGCCGGGGCACTGCCATCGTCGGGGTGTTTCATGATACCGAGGTTCGCGACCGCGTCGCCGATCGGCTATTCACGGTTGCGGCGATGGACAGGACCCCATGCGCGACGTGATTCTGACCAATGCCCGCCTGGTGCTGCCCGACGGGGAGGCACTTGGCAGCCTGGTGATCCGCGACGGGCGGCTGGCGGAGATCCAGCCCGGCCCTTCGCACCTGCCCGGGGCGGAGGATTGCGAGGGCGATTATCTCATCCCCGGGGTTGTCGATCTCCACACCGATAATCTGGAACGCCAGGTGCTGCCCCGCGCCAGCGCCCGCTGGCCCAGCCGGTCGGCGATGCTGGCGCATGATGCGCAATGCGCGGCGGCCGGGGTCACCACCGTGCTCGATGCCCTCTGCCTCGGCGATCTCGGCTTCGACCGCGGGCGGATTCAGACCTTTCGCGACGGGGTGCGCGACCTCGATAGCCTCGCCGATACAGGATTGCTGAAAAGCGAGCATCTCCTGCATCTCCGCTGTGAGCTGCCGGCGGCGGATATGCCCGCCGAGGTCGATACCGTGGCCGATCACCCGCGGGTCGTCATGGCCAGCCTGATGGATCACTCCCCCGGTGTCGGGCAATACCGCGATGTCGAACGCTATCGGCTGATGCGCGCCAAGCAACTGCAACTGACCGGCGAAGCGGTCGGTGAGCGGGTCGAGTTCCTGCTGGAACAGCGCGCCCGCCTGCTGGAGCCGCATCGGCGATGGCTGCTGCAACGACTGGCGCATCGCGCCCTACCGCTCGCCAGCCACGACGACGATACGATCGAGCAGGTTCGCCGCAATGCCGCCGACGGCATCGCGATGAGCGAGTTTCCGGTCACCATGGAAGCGGCTGCGGAAGCCCGTCGGCTCGGCCTCGGCATCATCGCCGGCGCACCCAACATCGTGCGGGGCGGCAGCCATTCCGGCAATCTCTCGGTCGCGGACCTGCTGCCCGGCCGGCTGGTCGATGCGCTGGCCTCGGACTACGTGCCGGCTTCCATGGTCGAAGGCGCCTGGCGCGCTGCCGCGACGGGGGCGGTTCCCCTGCACGCGGCCATCGCGCTGATCACGGCGGCACCGGCGGCGATGATCGGCCTGCACGATCGCGGCCGGCTCGCGCCCGGCCTCCGGGCCGACCTCGTCCGCATCACCGTCTTCGAAGGCCTGCCCCATATGCGCCAGAC
>Ga0114959_10002660_pt1 | contig 14445 bp, 14 predicted proteins | sample C_130625_EF_Meta_FD_87317 | JGI IMG/M metagenome (GOLD analysis project Ga0114959, IMG submission 87317) | Freshwater microbial communities from Lake Croche, Canada to study carbon cycling - C_130625_EF_MetaG | ecosystem: Environmental > Aquatic > Freshwater > Lake | place: Lake Croche, Canada...
ACTTGACGCGATGTTCCCAAATGAAGAGAATCCATTTCCATGGATGTCAGAAATGATTGATCTGAAAAAAGAAAGAAACTTTTTTGAGACACGCGTTATTGAGTATCAAACCGGTGGTGCGCTAAGTTGGGAGTAGTAAGGCAGTAATAAAGCGCATAACTGGCTAAATAGGAGATTAGACGGTTGGATAGTTTAAGAAGTCAGCAAAATCAGACTCAAATCCGAAAACCCTTGCTCAAGGGTGTCTGGGCTATTCTCTCTATTTTTTCCAGCACATTTAAGAAGCCGTTGTCCTTAGGGGCCACGGCTTTTTTTCCAGGATTCATTAGCGTGCAGCACTTAGCATCAAGCCGCGCGCCGATGAATGGCTCGCTCGTCAGGCCCAATTGGTTGCAAAATCAGGCGGAAATGAATGGTCGGGTCTTCTTAATCGGTAGTTCGTTCTAATCCTCACGTGAAGGAGTAATACACATGGCAACAAAGAAAAAACCTGCTGCAAAGAAACCAGCTGCTAAAAAAGTAGCTGCTAAGAAGCGTCCAGCTGCTAAGAAGCGTCCAGCTGCTAAGAAGAAGCCTGCTGCTAAGAAGCGTCCAGCTGCTAAGAAAGCTGCCGCTAAGAAGCGTCCAGCTGCTAAGAAGCGTCCAGCTGCTAAGAAAGCTGCCGCTAAGAAGCCAGCCGCTAAAAAGCGTCCAGCTGCTAAAAAGAAGCGCGTAGCTAAAAAAAAGTAAGTAAGCCTACTGCGAAGAAAGCGGGCTCCGCTGTAAAAAAGCCCGCGGCTAAGAAAGCTGCAACAGTAACAACTGCCGCTGCTTGGCCCTTCCCAACTGGCACTCGTCCATAAGTTTTTACTTTAGACGGGTTCTAAGAAGTTCAAAGGGGTCTCTATGAGACCCCTTTTTTATTGCCTACCCTTAAAGCAGGGTCTGATCTGATCCTTAGAAGGTAAATCCAAATACCGCTTTGAATTGCTCCGCAATCTGAGCTTGGCTTAATTGGTGGTTTTGTGGTCCTTGGTGGGTAATCTTGATTGAGCCCATCAAACTCGCTAAGCGACCGGTAGTTTCCCAATCCATCCCATTTTCTAGTCCAAAAAGTAGGCCGCCGCGAAATGCATCACCACATCCTGTTGGATCGACCACTTTTGTAGCGGGTACTGGCGGAATAGAGATGCATTTGCCGTCTGAATAAATATCTGCTCCTTCGGCACCTTTCGTGACAATCAAAGCCTTCACACGTTCAGCGACTTTAGAAAGACTCAAGCCCGTTCTTTGGGCAAGCATTTCGCCTTCATAGTCATTGACAGCCAGATAACTTGCAATATCGACTAACTCAAGCAACTCTGGCCCATTAAACATCGGTAAGCCTTGGCCTGGATCAAAGATAAAAGGGATATTGGCTTCTACCAATTGGTGGCAGTGCTCCCACATGCCTTGACGGCCATCGGGAGCGACGATTCCTAATTTTGCTGTGCCTTTGGCATTTTTGGCGCGCTCAGTAATCACTGTAGAAACCAAGTTGAGGTGGGATTGATCCATTGCTCCTGGGTGAAATGCAGTGATTTGATTATTGGCTTGATCAGTTGTGATCATCGCCTGAGCTGTAAAGGCCTGGTCAATTTGACGAATATGACTTACGTCAATCTTGAGTTTCTCAAGGCGCTTCATGTAGGAAGTTGCATCGCTACCAACTGTAGCCATGATGATCGGGTCACCACCCAAAAGACTAAGGTTATAGGCTATGTTGCCGGCGCAACCTCCAAACTCTCGGCGCATCGTGGGTACTAAGAAAGCCACATTAAGGATGTGAATCTGCTCTGGCAGAATTTGATCGGCAAATTTGCCTTCAAAGTTCATGATGGTGTCATATGCAATAGAGCCGCAGATCAGGCTAGCCATAAATTACTTTCTGTAGAAGTGGATTAGGAATAAGAGTTAAGAATAAAGAAAAAGCGAAATCGGGGAAGTGATTAGGAAAGTTTTAGGGATAAACAACTCTCAGTCGATACCCAGCAGCATTTTGCGGTAATTGAATTGGTAATTCACTTTGAATTTGTTCACCAGAAGGGACTCCCTTTCGTAAAAAATCAGAATGGGATTCTTGCCAAGCTACAGGTAACCATTCTTTCGGTGTGAATTGGATTGATTTGATCTCAGATTCTTCTGCATCAGTGAGAGAAATTTCCAAATTCGGTGCTAAAACGGCAATCGCAAGACGATTTTGTATTTCAACTTGGAGTATTGATTGATTTGCACCGCTTTTAAGGCCCTCTCTCGCGTTTTCAGGCGATAGTGTGGCTGAAGTTATTTTCCATGCAGCAAAATCGCTTACAGGGCGATTTACGCATCCTAGTGCGCCACATAATTTTTCGTCGACAGCTTGTAAAACAGAAAATGCAGCCACTGAAAAGGAATTTGAACTGCCATCAACGCGTGGCGCTAATGTTGGGAGCAAAACATTTCTGGAAAGATGCTCGCCAAATACGATCAGCAGAACAAAAAAGCAAATGAGAAGGGCTACTTTGACTCTTTTTTTTTGCGCAGGTGCAGCAAAATCGATTTTGCTGCTGCTCGGTTTGTCTTTAGCTAGAGTTCCATGCAAGCAAACCCAACCGTCATTTTCTTTCCAAACTGAGAGCTTGAGCCATTGACTATAGGTGGCAATCACCTCATCTGCTTGACGAGCCAGCACCCCAGATAAAACGATTTGTCCGCCTAAGCGCACTTTATTGACCAATGCGGGTGCAAGGACCTGTAATGGGTTAGCCAAAATATTAGCCATCACAATGTCGTATTTAGTTTCTGCCGCAAGTTCTTTAGCATCTTCATTTGGTAAAACAAACTGAATGACAGTGTTATTCGTTTGTGCATTGCTGCGTGCCGCTACCATCGCCTGTGGATCAATATCAGTTCCGACAACAGGATTGCAACCTAGTTTCGCAGCAGCGATTGCCAAAATACCAGAGCCACAGCCGTAATCCAAAAGACTTTGTTGTGCAAGATTCTGATGCTCTTCGAGCCAAAGCAAGCATAAATGGGTGGTGGGGTGACTACCGGTTCCAAAGGCGAGTCCTGGATCAACAGCTAGGCAAATAGCATTTGAATCAGTAGGAGCTTCATGCCAAGAGGGCACTACCCAAATTCGTTTACCCACTTGAATGGGTGCAAATTGGCTTTGAGTAAGTCTTACCCAATCTTGCTCTTCAACTATTTTTTCTTCTGGTACTGCCAGCTTAAAGCCAGCCTCTTTTAAAGAGGCAAGTAATTTTGGAATAAATTGCGCGCTAGCTGAGCTGTCAATATCTGGATTGAAGAGGGCGGTGACTGAAGACCTTTCCCATGCTTGGACTTCTGGGGATAGACCAGGCTCTCCATAAAGCGGGTTCTCATCATATCCACCGGCTGAATCATCTTCTACAGTTACAGAGAGTGCGCCCAATTCAAGCAGGGCATCACCAAGAGGTTCAGCAGTTTCAGCAACTACCGTGAAAACGAGTTCACGGTAAGACATGAGGCACTTGCATTAGTTAAGGTTTTCCGCGACTTGCAGCTTGTTCTTCTAAGCGATGCTCCAGGTAATGAATGCTGGTGCCACCCTCCATAAAGTTGGGATCTAGCATTAATTCGCGGTGCAGAGGCACGTTGGTAGTGATGCCATCAATCACCATCTCTGAAAGCGCAATTTGCATGCGACGTATCGCTTGTTCACGAGTATTGCCGTAAGAAATCAATTTACCGATCATCGAGTCATAGTTTGCAGGCACGACATAACCGCTGTAGGCATGAGAATCCACTCGAATTCCGGGGCCACCGGGCATATGGAAAGAGCCAATTTTGCCTGGGCTTGGCGTGAACTTAAATGGATCTTCTGCATTGAGACGGCACTCTATAGCATGACCACGAATCACAATATCTTTTTGGCGATAGCCTAATTTGAGACCAGCAGCAATCCGAATTTGTTCTTGAACGATGTCAACGCCAGTAATCATTTCAGTTACTGGGTGTTCAACCTGAACGCGGGTATTCATCTCGATAAAGAAGAATTCACCGTTTTCATAGAGAAATTCAAAGGTTCCTGCGCCACGGTAACCCATTTTTCGACAGGCTTCAGCACAGCGTTCTCCAATTTTGGTAATCAGGCGCCGATCAATTCCGGGTGCTGGAGCTTCTTCAATCACTTTTTGGTGACGGCGTTGCATAGAACAATCACGTTCGCCCAACCAAATTGCATTGCCATGGCTATCAGCCAGAATTTGTATTTCAACGTGGCGAGGTTTTTCTAAAAACTTCTCCATATAGACTTCGGGGTTACCAAAAGCACGACCTGCCTCTTCTCGAGTCATATTCACAGCATTGATGAGTGCAGCTTCAGTATGTACAACTCGCATACCGCGGCCACCCCCTCCGCCAGCAGCTTTAATAATGACTGGGTAACCCACCTTTTTTGCAGCAGCTATGGTTTCTTTTGGATTATCGGATAGAGCACCCTCAGATCCAGGAACGCAAGGAACACCTGCTTTGATCATCGCGCGTTTAGCAGAGACCTTATCGCCCATTAAGCGGATTGTTTCTGCTTTCGGCCCAATGAAAGCGAAACCGGATTTCTCAACACGTTCAGCAAAGTCAGCATTCTCAGATAGGAATCCGTAACCCGGATGAATTGCTTCAGCATCGGTAACCTCCGCTGCAGAAATAATGGCAGGCATATTCAGATAGCTGAGGGGCGATGGGGCAGGTCCGATACAAACAGCCTCATCAGCAAGCTTCACATACTTCGCTTCTTTATCTGCGGTGGAATAGACCACTACCGTTTTAATTCCCAACTCACGGCATGCGCGTTGGATACGGAGAGCAATTTCTCCCCGATTGGCAATCAGAATCTTATCGAACATGTCAGCGCTAAGTTAGGTAAAAATAAATTATTAGGAAGGCTTAAAGAATTAAGCAATGATGAAAAGGGGTTGGTCAAATTCAACACCTTGACCGTTTTCGCAAAGGATTTCTTTCACGACGCCAGCGTGCTCGGACTCAATCTCATTAAGTAATTTCATCGCCTCGATGATGCAAAGCGTTTGACCTACTTTTACGGTATCACCAATGCTCACAAAATTGGGAGACTCTGGATTGGGAGCGCGATAAAAAGTGCCGACCATAGGAGAACGAGCAATAAAGCCAGATTGTTCATCGGGCACTTGCATTGCTGGAGTTACTGATGGCGCTGGGTTCGCTGCGGGAGCAGCAGCTGGAGTATGGGCATGAGCGGGGGGTGGATTTGTATAAACCATCTGTCCAGTGGGGACTGCAGAGCCAGCGTTAACGATGCGTACACGGTCTTCCCCTTCATTAACCTCTAACTCAGAAATGCCTGATTCAGAAACTAGGTCAATTAAGGTTTTTAGTTTTCTCAGATCCATACGAGTGCTTCCTCTATTTTTAATTCTTTAAAAAGCTTATTTTTGTAAACGAGCAATTGCAGCCTGAAGCGCTAGTTCATAGCCAATGGCGCCTAGACCACAAATAACACCTGTGGCAATGTCAGATAAGTAGGAGTGTTTGCGGAATTCTTCGCGCTGATGAATATTTGACAAATGGATTTCCACAAAAGGGATAGCAACGCCAGCGAGTACATCACGCAGAGCTACGCTGGTGTGGGTAAATGCGCCTGGATTGATGATGATGAAATCAACCCCATCTTGCTTAGCCTTTTGAATACGGTCAATTAACTCACCTTCATGATTGCTTTGATAAGTACCCAGCTCTACGGATTGAGCTTTAGCCAGGTCTTCTAACTTTTTATGAATGTCTTGGAGAGTGGTTTTCCCATAAACCTCTGGTTCACGAGTCCCTAATAGATTGAGATTGGGGCCCTGAATTACGAGAATTGACGCTTTTTTCAACATAGATCCCTGCTTTAGGCAGCTTTAGAGGTTTATTGCTTTGAATACTATGGGAGGAGTATACCTTTCAGACTGTCTAGATTCGAGAATTTCCCCGATTTTCAGATAGATTACTACACAAAATGAATGAAATTGCCTAATTCTTGTGCAATAAAAGGGCTAAATCAAATCTTAAAAAATCCATAAAATGACTTATAAAGCAGATTTAATAGCTTTTCTGAGCTCATCTTCGCTTATTTTCCCTAGTTTTGAATAAATAGCCTTTCCTTGACTATTAATAATTACCGTATAGGGTAGCGCTCCTTGGGTATTTCCCATCTGTTTAGAAAGATTGCTACCCTCGAGCCCACCAATAACGATGGGATAGGAAACAGGGGTACTTTTGAGAAATTCACGAATATTAGAGGGTGAATCGATACCGATGCCGACAAATAAGACATTTTGCTGTAAATATTCCTGCTGGAGTAGGTCCAAAGTAGGCATTTCTTCAACGCAGGGTGGGCACCAGGATGCCCAAAAGTTCACTATTAAGACCTTTCCCTGCCATTCCGACGTTTTGGCCAGTTTTCCATCAGGGGTTTGCCAGGGGTTGGCAAAAAAGGCTTTTACGGAAGGTTCGCTAGCTAAGCCAGTTTTAGAAATCCATTGAGAAGTCAGTGCGCCTCCAAGGAGTGCCAAAAGACTAATTCCGCCAATGATGACCCATTGTCTACGGTTCATTGCAACTCCTTCGCTAAAATTCATAAATGCATATACATATCTTGGGCATCTGCGGTACTTTCATGGGCGGCATAGCCGCAATCGCTCGGCAAGCCGGACATCGTGTCACTGGTTGTGATGCTAACGTGTATCCCCCAATGAGTACACAGCTTGAAGCTCAAGGTATCGAGCTGATTGAGGGATTTTCACCAGATCAATTACTGCAGTTTGAGACGATGCCTGATTTATTTGTAATTGGCAATGTCGTTTCTCGTGGTAACCCATTGATGGAAGCCATTCTGAATCAAGGGCTTCCCTATATTTCTGGGCCGCAATGGCTCGGTGAACAAGTTTTATATGGCAGACATGTTTTGGCAGTGGCTGGCACACATGGCAAGACGACAACATCAGCCATGCTCACCTGGATCTTAGAATTTAATGGCTATCGTCCTGGCTATTTAATTGGTGGTGTGCCTCTCAACTTCACAGTCTCTGCACGTTTAGGTGAGGGTAAGTATTTTGTAATCGAGGCTGATGAATACGACACTGCTTTCTTTGATAAGCGCAGCAAGTTTGTGCATTACAGACCGCGCACTGCTTTATTAAATAATTTAGAGTTTGATCACGCCGATATATTTGCTGACCTTGCGGCCATTGAAACCCAGTTTCATCATTTAGTACGCACTGTTCCAAGCGATGGCTTGCTAGTTGTCAATGGTCAAGAACCGGCGCTAGAGCGCGTTGTAACCCGCGGTGCCTGGGCTCCAGTAGAGCGCTTTGGCCAAGAAGTTTCTAATGAGTGGTCTCTATTAGCTCAAGAGGGCGATGGATTTATTGTGCGCAAATCTGGCAAAGAAGTGGCTGTTGTGAAGTGGGCGTCCGATTCTGGAGTGATGGGTAGACATAATCAATTGAACGCGCTTGCGGCGATCGCTTCAGCAAATCATATTGGAATTTCACCGGCAGATTCTGCACGAGCTTTAGCCGAATTTAAAAATGTCAAACGGCGTCTAGAAACCATTGGTGTTGTAAATGACATTACTGTCTATGACGACTTTGCCCATCACCCAACTGCGATTACAACGACTGTGGATGGCTTACGTCGTCGGGTTGGTAAGGCACGTATCCTGGCTGTACTAGAGCCACGCTCTAACACCATGAAACTGGGTGTGATGAAGGCTCAACTTCCCAGCAGTCTAGAACAGGCTGATCAAGTGTTTGCCTATGGTGCAAATGCTGGCAAGGAATCTCTTGGCTGGGATTTAGCAGAGGTGTTATCACCACTCAATATAAAAGAGCAGAATAAGGCCCAAGCTTTTGATGATCTTGATGCTTTAGTAAAGGCAGTTGCAAAAGAAGCAAGGCCTGGCGATCATATTTTAGTGATGAGTAATGGCGGATTTGGTGGCGTACATCAAAAAATATTAGAAGCGATTACTGCTTCATAGGCACAATCAAGTTAGATCAAAAAAACAGAGAGCAAAAATGGGTGATAGATTAAAAGACAAAGTAGCCATCATTACTGGAGCCGCAAAGGGAATCGGTTTTGTTACAGCGCAGCGCTTTGCAGCTGAGGGTGCAAAAGTCATCATTGCCGATATCAAGCTAGATGCTGTGCAAGCCGCCGCTACTCAAGTTCCTAGCGCAGAGGCATATGTGATGAATGTGACGGATCGCGCGAGCATTCAGGCAGTTGTAGATCAAGTGATGCAGAAATATGGCCGTATTGATATTTTGATCAATAATGCTGGCATCACTCAGGATGCACGTTTGATTAAAATGACCGAGGCACAGTTTGATGCGGTGATTGATGTCAATCTCAAAGGCGTTTTTAATTGCACACAGTTAGTAGTTCCGCATATGCTCGATGCTGGGGCAGGGGTGATTGTGAACGCTTCTAGTGTGGTTGGTCTTTACGGAAACTTTGGTCAAACGAATTATTCAGCGACTAAATTTGGCGTGATTGGTTTTACTAAAACATGGGCACGCGAGCTTGGTCCAAAGGGTATTCGAGTGAACGCAATATGCCCAGGATTTATTGCAACCGAGATGGTGAAGGCAATGCCAGAAAATATTTTGCAAGATATTGAGAGGCGCTGCTGGCTAGGCCGTCTTGGTACTCCGGAAGAAATGGCTAATGTCTATTTATTCTTAGCAAGTGATGAGGCCAGCTATGTCAATGGTGTTGCATTAGAGGCTAGTGGCGGAATCTCCCTCTAAGTATGAATCTCGTATACGAAGAAGGCGGCGATATCAAGATCGCTACAGTGCAGTCTGCATCGGGCACAGGAGACACTGAGTCTTGGCAGGCAACCAGCCTTTCTGGAAAAAAGATCAAACTAAAAGCTAAGGAAGTCTGGTTACGCTTTGAAAAACCAGAGGCCCAGACGGCAATGGATGAGGCAACTACTTTATCTAAAGACATAGATTTGCAATTACTTTGGGATTGCGCGCCGGAAGAAGAATTTAATCTAGTCGATGTATCTCAAGAGTATTTTGGTGCCCAAGCAACGATTGCCCAACAAGTCTCCCTAGGAATTGCCTTGCAAGGTGCACCAGTATTTTTTCGTCGTAAAGGACGTGGCCGCTTTCAGAGAGCCCCTCTTGAGCAGCTGCAGGCTGGCTTAGCTGCTCTTGAGCGCAAACAAAAAGAGCTAGAGCAGCAGGCTGCTTGGCAGCAAGATTTGGTGGCTGGTACTTTTCCAGAAGTTCTCAAGTCTTCTGCCCAGCAACTTTTATTCTCGCCAGATAAAAATACCACCGCATTTAAAGCCTTGTCGGCCGCATGCAATGAGACCGGTGAGTCTCCTGCACAGTTAATGATTCGTTGCGGCGCGATTGAATCGCCACTGGCTTATCACCAAGGTGTATTTCTCAAGGCCCATTTCCCAAGCGGAGCAGCACATCAGGAATCCCTTGGGGTCAACCAAGAAGTCTATGCAGTAGCTGTTGCAGAACTTCCGCTTGCAGATGTAAAAGCATTCTCAATTGATGACGCTGGAACCACGGAGATTGATGATGCACTTTCTGTCACTAAATTAGCAGACGGTAGGTATCGTGTCGGTATTCATATTGCAGCACCTGGTTTAGCAATTACTAAGGATGATCCTCTTGATCAGGTGGCGCGCAGTCGAATGTCGACAGTATATTTTCCAGGCGACAAAATCACGATGTTGCCAGACTCGGTGATTGAGCAATTTTCTTTAGATGAAGGTGCACCAAGGCCTGCACTCTCGATCTATATTGATATTGGTGCAGAAGGCTTGGTCATTAGAGATTCATTGCAGATGCGTGCCGAGATGGTGCCAATGGCTGCCAATTTACGCTTAGAAGATATCGAGCATCTTGTAAGTGAAGAAAGTTTGCAAGATGAATCTGCAAGCTACCCCTACCGTAAAGAGCTTGCCATTTTATGGAAGAGTGCTCAACTTCTTCATGCTGAGCGCCAAGAAAAGCGCATTGCTAATGGCCTGCGGGCAGAACAGTTAGGCCTTATAGATCCTAATTCATTAGCAAGAGATTTTCATTTTCAAATAAGTGATGTGAATGGTGCCCAACGCGTAGAGATTATTCCTCGTCAACGTGGATCTATTCTCGATACGATTGTTGCTGAATGGATGATTTTTTGTAATAGTGCTTCTGGTCAACTCTTGGCCGATCATGGCTTGCCGGGTTTATTTAGAACTCAGAAGGGTTGGGGTCCCTTGCGTACACGGATGCAGACTACCCCTGGTCCTCATGAGGGTCTAGGTTTGGATTACTACGCTTGGTGTACCTCTCCTTTGCGTCGTTATTCTGATTTAGTGAATCAGTGGCAACTGCTTGCTTTAGCTAAGCATGGTGTCACAGCAAAGATGGTTGCTCCTTTTCCGCCACGCGATGCTAATTTGATGGGCATTGCAGCAGACTTTGAGTCTTGCTATCAAGCCTATGCTGAATTTCAGGATAGGCTAGAAAAATATTGGTGCTTACGATGGGCTACTCAAGATGGTGAATCTAAAAATGTATACGTACGTCATTTAAAAGAGGGAATGTCTCGATTGGAGCTAGTGCCCCTTCACCTACCTATTCCAGAGTTGGCCAGCCATCCCCGCATGACTCGCGCTCAAGTTATTGTGAGCGATACGGATTTATTGCAATTGACTGCAGCAGTAAGGGTACTAGATATTGAGGCTAAAGTGGAGGCGCCTGAAATCATTGCACAAGAAGATGGTAGCGCAGACTAAGTCTATGGGATTGGTAACGCCTGCGTCACTTAGCAAGGCGATGATGTATCTTCGGTCAGCTTGGCGCCGTTACCCATTTCGCTTAGCAATTTGCGTCTCAATTTTGATCCATATTGTTTTTTTATCTTCTCGTTGGGGCTTTGGGGAGATTCAAAGCCGTCGCCTCAATACGCCATTAAGTGTTGTCTTAGTCAATGCCAGCAATAAATTAGCGCCTAAGGAAGCCAGTAAATTAGCTCAAGCTGACTTGCAGGGTGGTGGTGCAACAGAAAACCAAGATGCAAGTGCATTGCATCGGGCAAGATTGGGCGCACAGGCTCGTCTTGAGATCTTGGAGAAGCAGCAAAAACAAATGCTGGCAAAACTTGATGAACAGCGAACTCAATCAGGTGGACGCAGAAGCGGCGATGATCAAAAAATGACGCCGCAAGTAAACTCCCTAGAAGCCGAATTGAGTAAACGTCTTCAGGCAAATAGTCGTGAGCCACGTCGCAAGGTTCTCACTGGGGCTAATACCAAAGCAGTTTCTTTTGCACATTATTACGATGCCATGCGCCAAAAAATTGAGGCTTATGGAAGTGCATTCTTTCCCAGGGCAAATGGTCGTCCTTTGTACGGGAGTTTGATTATTGTTGTGAGTGTCGACGCTCAAGGTCGAATTGCCAACAATGCAGAAGGCAAAGATGGCTTATCGATTGGGCGTAGCTCTGGAAATCCTGAGTTAGATCGACAGGCAATTGCGATCGTGCGTGCTTCAGCCCCTTTTGGGCCATTCCCTGCTGAGATGCGCAATCAAATTGATGTATTGGATTGGGTGTCTACATTTGATTTTGCCAGAGATGGTGCGGATCGTCTCGAATTACGGCGTTAAGATTTTTTAAAATAGTCGTTAAATTCGCTTATTCTGTAGCCATCATGAACCCATTAAAGCCTGCTGATCTGCATACTGACCCAAGTCTTTTTAAGGGCATAGATGTCTATGCGGTTACCGGCAATCCTATTTCTCATACCAAGTCTCCGGATATTCATCGGCGCTTTGCGGAGCAAGCCCAGCAAAAAATGCACTATGGACGCTTGCAACCTGATATCAATAATTTTTCCTCAGCAGCAAAATCTTTTTTTGATGCTGGGGGTAAGGGTATGAGCGTTACGATACCCTTTAAGTTAGATGCCCAAGTTTTTGCCGATGTATTAACTTCTCGGGCTAAGCTTGCTGGTGCAGCAAATACACTTTGGATAAAAGATGGCAAGATTTATGGTGATAACACTGATGGCGCAGGTCTTGTGCGGGATTTATTAGCCCAGGGAATTGCACTTCACCAATCTAGAGTATTGCTTCTGGGCGCTGGTGGAGCTGCACGCGGGGTCATTGGACCATTGCTTGAGCAAAGCCCAAAATGTTTAGTGATTGCGAATCGTTCTAATCTAAAGGCGGATGAGCTAGTGAAGCTCTTCGCGGATCTTGCCGGCGCTAAAGAGGTAGCTCTTGAGTCTCGGACTTTGTCAGATTTAGAAGATGCTAAAAAAACGCCCCATCCATTTGACCTAGTGATTAATGCCACTGCTGCCGGCCTTGTCGATGAATCTCCTTTAAGTACGCAAGCGACTGCTCATGTTTTCGTCCCCAGTTCTTTTGCCTATGACATGGTGTATGGAAAAAATACTGCCTTTATGCAGCAAGCTTTACAAAGAGGTGCTCGTGTCAGTGACGGTCTTGGGATGTTAGTTGAGCAAGCAGCTGATGCTTTCTTATTGTGGCGCGGCCCTGAGTGGGCTGCACTAATTGATCCGCGGGCAATATTAGCCACACTTCGTAGTTAATTTGCTGATGCGTTGGCTTACTTACATAGTCAAATGTCTACTTTGTGGGCTATTAGCAATGCAGATCTACTTTGCACTTCAGATTGCCTTATGGTCTGGTTTGAACCCCTCAAGTACTGCGTTTCAGAGAGCCGAGCGCTGGCGCTTGTGTAGCTGGCACTGGTCCTGTCCTATCTACTCCGAATGGGTGCCTTATGACAAGATCTCGAATAATCTCAAACGGGCTGTGTTGGTCAGTGAAGATGATATTTTTTTTCAGCATAAGGGTTTTCGCTTTGAGGACATGAAAAAAGCTTGGGAAAAGAATCAGCAAAAAACACAGTTAGGCAATAGTTCTAAGACGGCTTTACGGGGTGGATCAACCATCACACAACAATTAGCAAAGAATTTATTTCTTTCTTCAGAGCAACATTATTTACGTAAGGGGCAAGAATTCATTATTACTGGACTCTTAGAGCTGATTCTTTCAAAGCAAAGGCTTTATGAGATCTATCTCAACTCAGTAGAGTGGGGTGAGGGTATCTTTGGAATTGGTGCTGCATCTCATTATTACTTTGCAAGCACATCTGCAGTATTGAATCGAGAGCAAGCTGCTGCATTAGCTTCAGCATTGCCCGCTCCAAAATGTTTTGATAAGCCGCAGTACTGTCGGAAGGCTAATATCCATTTTCCAACCCGTCAAGATTTCATCTTAGAAAACATGGATCGAGTTGCTTTAGCCCCTTATCCGGCACCAGCTAAGAGCGCTAAATAATTTTTAGCGAACTGGATTATTTTGCAGCAGCAGTCCTGAGTGCATCTCGTGTACTTTGTGCAACTTCTCTTGCAGCCTTGGCAAAATCACTACCAGAGCTTGCATACAAAATGGCTCTTGAGGAATTGATGATCATGCCGGTTCCAGGCGCTCCTGTAATACAGCCTGCTTTCACAGTGGCATCAATATCACCGCCTTGAGCACCAATGCCAGGAATCAATAAAGGCATGTTGCCAACGATGGCACGTACTTTAGCAATTTCTTCAGGGAAAGTGGCGCCGACTACTAGGCTAATTTGACCTGAGCTATTCCACTTCTGCGAGGCTAACTTAGCTACATGCAGATAGAGCGGCTCACCTGAATTGATATTCAGAAATTGCAAATCAGAGCCATCTGGGTTTGAGGTCCGGCAAAGGACAATGACACCTTTACCCGCATGCTTAAGGTAGGGCTCAATGGTGTCAAAACCCATATAGGGGTTTACGGTGACTGCATCTGCCCCATAGCGCTCAAATGCCTCCAGAGCGTAATGATCGGCTGTGCTGCCAATATCCCCGCGTTTGGAATCAAGGATGACAGGGATGTGGGGGTATTTATCTTTCAGGTAGCTGATGAGCTTTTCTAGCTGGGCCTCTGCTCTTTGGGAGGCAAAGTAGGCAAACTGTGGTTTGAATGCACAGACTAAATCCGCAGTGGCATCAGCGATTTCTCGGCAGAACTCAAATATACCCTCGGGCTTCCCTTGAAGTGATTGGGGTAGGCGCTTAAGGTCGGGGTCAAAACCAACACAGAGCATGCTACCTTGGGAAGCCCATGCTGATTGGAGTTGCTGGTTAAAGGTATTTGAGCGAGAGTTCATTGGATTTGGCTTATTTTAGTGAAACTGTCATGCTCTATAGGATAAACTAGCGCACATTCCTTAGGAGTTCTCCATGATCAACTTGTTCGTCCTGCAAAATGGCCGCCTCTCTCAAGAGCAAGTCGAAGATCGCAATGAATTGTTGCAATACGCTAATCCTATCTGGATCGACGTCGTTGATCCAGAGGAAGA
>Ga0114959_10002661_pt1 | contig 14442 bp, 20 predicted proteins | sample C_130625_EF_Meta_FD_87317 | JGI IMG/M metagenome (GOLD analysis project Ga0114959, IMG submission 87317) | Freshwater microbial communities from Lake Croche, Canada to study carbon cycling - C_130625_EF_MetaG | ecosystem: Environmental > Aquatic > Freshwater > Lake | place: Lake Croche, Canada...
ACTTGCAGAACTTCCACTTTGGCTTTCTTGAAAAAACAAAATAGGCCAATTCATATCTGATGGAATTGGAGCCATGCCATTTACATCAGTTGTTAAAGTGGTTGGAGTAGTATTGTCATAAGGGTTTGTACGCAAAGCAGGAAGCTCAATAGTACGCATTTTAAGTTCGGCAAATTGAATGCAAGCCTGAATTTCTAAAGAAGATTGAGTAGGCATCTTTAAAATAGCCACAGGAAGCGTTAAACCCGTCCATACGCCATCAGGATCATTGGTTGTGATGGTTGTAGAGGTTAAAGAGATAACGGGCGTAAATGGCCCAACTTGAGTAGGGGAGATAAAGTCTCCAACAAACAAAGTTCCCACTGGTGTAGCTGATGTAGTAATAACTGCAGTCGAAGTATTGACTGCTGTAGCGTTAATTCCAATAGATTGAGGAATAGCACCTACCCATTGTGCCACTCGGCTGACTAAAGCGTTGGCAGATTGAATGAAAAGGGCCATAAATCTTCCTTACTTAGTCGGTATTGCAGGATTATAGGGTATTGGTATCTTTCCGCTAGGGTGGCAAACAAAATCAGCATAATATTCGTTAACAATAGCGTAAAACAATATCTTGTCTTTTTTGACCTGTTTAATTAATTCCCAAGGACGGTTGTTAAACCATTTTGAGCTAATTTCATGGGCAAAACATTTGGGTAATTGCATCATGTGTGCAGTACCTGCAAACATAGGATTGTCAGTGCCGTAAATTTTGTAAAATTCTCTACGATCTTTGCAAAAATCTCGTACAGCTTCTACGTTTTTTTGGTCATATTGAACATAACGAGTGCCATCAATAGCACCAACTTTGTAATCAATGTTTTTAGTCTTAAAAGTTTGTGACCAAGTCCCTGACTTAATGTCGTTATACAACTGGTCGTTTTTACGAAGAACTCCATCAACTCCTGATTCTAAATTGCCTTTTGTAAAGTAATCTTCGCTGATTCTTGCTTCTTCGTTGTTTAAATTCAATTGCATAATGACTCCTTACCAAAAGAGCCTCTTGCAAAGCCCTTTCAGTAACTTAGTCAAAAGTTAATCTTTAGGATTCATGGTAATAGTGAAACCTTCTAAGATCAAATGATCAGTAGCTGTAGCCGTATCACCAGTAATTGTAACTGCAACAGAAGCAGAAGTGTCAATTGCCGTATAGACATGGGCACTAGCTGATGCTCCACCAATCAATTGGGTAGACTGAACACCCAAAGCACCACGATTACGGATAGAGTTCATAGAACTACCACCAGTAGAAGTTGTGTAAGAAGATGCAGTACCAATAGCAGTTCCACCCAAGTACACAGTACCTGTTTTAGTACCTGCAGAGTTGTTGCAAGACCAGTTAGAAATAACAACAAGTTGACCATTGTTACCCATAGAACCAGCAGGAACAGTTACGTTAATTAACGTAGTTTCAGTGGTAGAACCAGTAAAAGAAGCGTTAGAGCCAGTAACTGCAGTCAATGTGGTTGTTGGAGCAACTGGAGTAAACGCAACAGCGCCAACACCGTTAGCAACACCGTATTTACCAGCGTACACAACACCAACTGTAGTGCTAGAAAACACTACGTAGTAGATACCACCAGTAGAGTCGCCAGACACAGCAGATGCTGGGAAGTAAACAAACGCATTAGCGTAAGTTGTTGGCAAAGCAGTTCCCAAAGTCACAGTACCGCTAGTAGCGATAGTGCCACTGTTTGCAACGATAACCGGAATACCAGATTCGCTCAAAGTACGTGGGAAATATTGAACTTGACCTTGTGTGCCAAGAACGCCAGTAATGTCACCAGTGTTAACGTCAGAAACGAAAGCAGAGTTGTACTCTTTCCATGCTAATGTAGCCATGATTTTTCCTTTTAAAAAATTGAAAAAAGGGGGTTATTAGCCCCCTTAAAATTACGCCAAATAGCGTTGAACTTGAGCAGAAGCACGGGCAGTTGTAACTACAGTACCTGTAGTCATACCAGCCAACACAGCTACACCAGCAGGATTGCGAACAATCAAAGTACCTTCCATGATGTATTGATCTAAGCTGGCATCAGCATTAGAAAACACTTCATTGTTAGGACCAAGTTCACGCAAAGAACCCCATTGAATTACATCAGGATTCATGAAAAGGATAGAAGTGTTGTCTGAACCAGTTTGATCCATTACCCAGCTATCATCGATTTGGTAGGTGTAATTAAAGTCACCTTCGTATGTACCAATCGTGTCACCCTTGTCAGCAGGGTTAAAACGGTTGATAGAACGACTCTGAGGAATGTTGTCAGAGATAGTGGTACGCAATGATGTTGGGACTACCATGTTAGTAATCTTGGCATTAAAGCGTTGCTCGGCAACAGTCACCAATTGCTTGTACAACACAGGGCTGAAAGCTTGGAGAGTTTGGCCTGAAGAAAACGAGAAATAACCTAAACCAGCATTTGACAACAATGCGTTAAAAGGCGTGTTGGTAGATGTGGCAGAAGTTGTGTCGTTACCATCAGAAGTTGCTAAGTTCAAAGATGCTGTACCGCTTGTAGGGTTGCCTGAACGTGTACCAGCAAATGCAAACAAAGAACCAAATCTACGACCATTGTTGGGGGAAGCTCCTTGAGTAGCAGCTTGGCCTGAGTACTTGATGGAAGCACCATCGGCACGGACCATTTGCAACTCAACGTCAAACATAATTTCAGTTAATTGCTTAACTTCTTGATATGCTTGTGGGTCACCACCAGCTTGCTCAACAGCACGGGCTGTACCTGTAGCACCAATCACAGTTGTAAAAATCTGTGTGTAGTTGCCCAAGTTAGCACGGGTATTAGAGGCGGCATCAGATGCTGCTACTCCTGCACCTTCCAACTTTGCATTTAAAGCGGGAGTGCGGAAATAATCATTAGGCCAAATGTGCAAAGTCGAATTGATTTTGCGTTTTTTAGACATCGCCATGTTTGTGACGGGGGTGCGGTCTTTAACATAGTTAGACACTGTTAAGTCCAAGTCTTTGACAACAATATCGGTTGTATACGAACCGTTACCGTTACCTAAGTTTGCAGAGGTAATCGTTGACATTTAAATTCTCCAAAAAGTTACCGAGGGCGGTTTTTGTTAGCCATCAGCATGGTTGCCAAAAGGTCACGCTGTGCTCCCTTATCGCCTTGAGATGCTTTCTTTTGAAGTTCTTCCGTTTTATTGGATGGTGTGGTTTTGGCTTTTGCAACAGGTCTATTAGCAGCAGCCAACGAACCTCCAGCATTTTTTACTTTAGGGCCTTCTCGAAATTTCATACCGTCTCGAATCAACCCAAAAATATGTTCGTCACTGGACAACAAATCAATGTTTTTAACGCCAGGAACAAACGAGCCATTAGCACCCTTCCAATCTCTCGAAAGCTTGTCACGAATCTCAGTAAACACAACCTTGTTAGCCAATTCTTTGTCATTAAAACTCTGCCTAGAACGCTCAAGTTGTTCTTGAACATAAGCAGACCTTTGCTGGAGGAATTGTTCCACCTTTGGTCGGTTCGCTTGGATGAACTGAGACTTTTCCTGAATCAAAGAAGTGTTTTGACGGATAGCCGCCTCTGCTTCACTACGATCTATTTCATTCGTAGATTGATCCCGAATCTGTGCCCATTTTTGGTTGTATTGTTGTAGGGTTATTAACTCGTCTGCAGCACCTTGCAGTTGCGGGACAATCGTTAACTCTAAACCAATCTGTAAACCATCAAGTTCATTTCTGCGCTTTGTTTCGTACTCTTCAAAATCAGCTCTTTCAACTTTAAGTTTGCGAGCGTTTTCATCGATGTCGCTAGTTTGACCGAGGAGGGTAGCCGCCTTTTTAGCAGTAATCTCAACAAAACCGCCATCAGCGTTCTTATTGGGTATTCTCAGCTTTAAATTCGGATTCTCATCTGCAAATTCAAAGAAATTAACTGGATCACTAACTCCATCGGAGGGTTCCTCAGTTTCCTCTGCCTCTACAGTTTCGGATTCACTATCAACATTTTCAGGTTCAGATTTTAAATCTGCCTCAGGGGAATCAGCTTCTGCTTCAACTTGTCCTGCTGGTGGCGGTTGAGAACCATTTGGTGCTGGATTGTTGCGCCTGTTGGCGGCAATCATGTTAGCAATGGCATCAACTGGCGTACCAGTTTGCTCGGTGACGGTCGGGTTTTCGATAACGTCTGACATATATTAATCCTCTTTTGTTAAAGTTTCAACACTTTTGTTAGCAACTTTAGCAAGAAATTCTTGTTTTTCAATAAATACAACAAAATCTCGTACCCCAGCGACATACTGTGCGTTGCTAATTCTTTCGGAATCGTCTGAACTATCTTCCAAACGCTCCAACATTTCAAATCTATAAAGATTAAACATTAACGCAAAATCTTTGTTTTTCAAGAGTCGAGAAGCTATTTCTCCATTCTCTATTACCAAAGCTTTGCGAGAAACATCCGAATCTTTTTTCGCATCATTACTTCGAGTCCTTTTGTTAAAATTTCCTCTTTCGTCTTCTACCAAGCTTTTCATTACTTTTCCTTTCAATCAATTTCTACCGCACTCAACTTTCCTCGTTTAGCAGCCATCATCTCGAACATGTTGTCTGTGTCAATGTCTTCAGCTTTCTTGATATTCAAGGCAGACACAGTTTGTGACTCTTGAGTTTTAGCTTTGTTTAATTCAACCTTAGATTGAGTTTCTTGTGAATCAGGGCTAGGTGGTTGTTTTGCTTTAACTTGAGCCAGTTTTGCCGCTTCTTCCAAAGTTGGCAAATAAGCATCACAATGCTTAACGCCCAATGTATATAGTGTATCCTCGTAAGGTCTGCGTAATTTAGCAAACATTTCAGGCATCTCAGGAGGCATTTGCATTAATGCTTGGGCAAATTGTTGTTGCACTTGCATGATTAATTGCTGTCGGGTAAGTCTGTTTTCATCAGACAAGAAACCCAAAGCCAAATCAATGTTAATCATGGCTCTATCAATAAAATCATAGTTTTCCATAGATTTAGCATCTAGGAAAGGTTGGCCTTTGCTCATTACGCCTGCCAATTGTTGAATGTTAAAGTCATCAGCATATTGAATCATTGTCTTCCAAACAATGTAGATTGCGTCTCTTAAGCCAATAGCGCAATTTTTAATCATCTCGTCTTGGATAAGCTGGTTTGGCCCCATAGCCAATTGCAATTTGTACCCGCTGTTTCCGTCTTTCATTACTTCAGGATTCATGGTGTCATTGGGGTTTGTCATTCCCAACATAGCCATTTTGTCAGCATCAAAGCGTTGCATTGCGTCTTGGATATAAGCCAAATTTCCTTGCATTGGTTGAAACTCAAAAACGTGCTTATTAGGGTCAAACTTTCTGTCCAAAATAAAGAGGGCAGAAACACCACGTTGAATTTCTTCAGCATCTATAAATTCAGGGTTTACACCCATGCGTGGGGTGGATGCTTGCAAAGCAAAAGCAATCTCAGCTCTGTTAATAGCCGTTTTGTATTCTTGTAATGGAACAAGTCTTTCGGCTTGTGAATAGCCAAAGAAATTGCCAACAATAGGTTTCGGACACATGCTTGCCAATGGAATGAAATCTACTTCCTTGATGTAAAGAATGTAACCACCTGAATAACAAATCTCAATGGTTTCTTCTTCGCCATCTTTGTCTACGTCTTTTCTAATCCATGCGGTTGTAAGCATAACCACACGGCTAAATTTATCTGCGCCAGCAGAAGCAATAACGCCTTGTCCTGGCACTGGAGTTGAATCCCTTGCGTGTAAGGCAAGATCATTCTCTAATGCGCCTGCTTGATAGGCGCCAGCAGGACCGTATGCAGCATGTTTAGAAAACTCTTCAATATCAATGTAGGGATATTGTTGTTTAACTTCATGGATTGTCATTGGGTCATAAAACCCGCAAAAATCTTGATCTTTAATTCCAACAATTGTAGGGTTGCAAACAAAATAATGTTGAGCAACGTGCTTGATACGAATGTTGGTTGAGTAACCAGTTAACTTATATTTAGCACGATAAATTGTATGGTTTCTAATGGCCTCGTCTAATTCAGCACTTTTATCTACTTCTTGTTGAGGCTCCGATTCATCAGGCATCATGGTTTCTTGCATGGCTCCTTGTAAGTCCACATCTATTCTTCGCATCTGTTGTTTTTTTGCAATTAGACCTTTTTCGCCTGCCATTATTTCAAAAGAACGCAATTGGTCTTTTGTTCCTTCTACTTCTTTGTATTGGGTAATTGGCTCACGCACGGGTGACACCATGATGATGCCATTTTTGTGGAGGAGGGAATCTTGTGCCCAATCACGAATGATTTGATAAGAATCGTTCTTACTGTTTATAAAGTAAGAAACCATTTGTTGTGCTTGCATAGCTGCTGGCGCATCTTCCTCGGACAAACGCTCAAATTCAAAGTTAACCTTGCCATCAGGCATCAAAGCTTTGGTTATGACAGCGGTAGAGTAGTCAATGCCAGGGCTAACAATAGGAGCTATGTAGTCAATACCTCTAATTGGCTCAGTAGAGTTAGATACGGCAATGTTTAAATAATGGTAATCGCTTAAACGATTAAGCGTATTTTTGCCTTGAGTCAATCTCAAATAATCCACCATTTTTAAATAGGCTTCATGGGCAACTTGGTATTCGATACCTTTATTTGCAGGTGGAGTTTCTAAGCTCTCAACAACTATGTTTTGTTTGTCTAGCATTTTAAATCCTTTGAATTTTGCCTTCTAAAGGTTCGAACCGTTTAAATTGAAATGCGTTGGCTCTGCTAACAACAGATTCCCCATGACCTTGAATTAACGCCAAAATGCCAATCCTCGCAGAGTCAATATGGTCATCAGGATCAGAAAATCTTCCAGCATCGTCAATAGCATAGTTTCTTGCCTCATCTAAGAACGCTTTGCATGATTCGTTAATCATAAAGCTTTTACGTTCCATTCCTAATCGCATTATATTGATTCCGTAGGCTTTGTGGTTGGTAACTTTGCCTTGATCATTAACAGGGTTCAAAATAGCCCCTGATATACAGTTTAGTCCGTATGAGTCTTCAAAGACTTCACGAACTGATTGTTCCGTGAGCGTATACCGCCCCGCAGTTGCTGCGTCATGCGGTAACGCAATCGGGACACCACGGGATTCTTTGTCCATAAGATAATGTATGTATTCATCAGGAGTTTCTCCCGAAGCAATGGTGATTTGCCTGTGTAAGTAGATAATTTCCGTAATAGGGTCTCTAAAGAAAAACGATATAACCGTTGGGTCATTTTTAATTCCTAAATCAAAGCTAATAAGTCTTTCCAACTTTGGATTGTCTCGCAAGTCAAAATCAATTGATTTGTAGGTAGGCCAATCAAGGATGGGGAATACTACACCCTTGCCAATCATGGGGATACCCTTAATACGGCAATCTCTTTCCCAAGGCATAAAATCTTTAAAAAGCTGTTCCCGTTCCTCTTTGGAAAAGAATTTTTCACCCCATTCGTTAACGTAGGGCACATCATCCCAAGTTACCCGCACATGAGCGTATCCGTCTACCTGATCCCAAAATTTTCTGACTAATCCTGACATTCCTTTGAGGGGCGTAAAAGAACAGATAACCTGTCCGTTTCTAGACGCTGTACGCACAACAAGTTCTGAAAAGATTTCGTCAGGTGGTTGCTCATCAAGGACAACGAGGTCAAGCTCGAATCCTTGTAAGTGTCTGACTTGTTGGGTGTAGTTGGAGAAGTACAGCTTGGATTTTCCTCCGCTGATGTGCCAGACTTCAACAGCCAACACGTTTGCGCCATCTGTTCGGATTGATTTTGCATCGATGCTCTCCCGTGGAATAGAACCTGATCCCAGTTTGTAGGACTGCTTAATATCATCACAACCCATCAATTTGGACTGTAGCGTTTTTGCAACTTGTTCCCATGACTCGCCTGCACACATACAGATAATGGGTTTGTCCCATTTCATACCTTTCCAGTTATCAGGGTAAACCCCAGTAAGATGGTAAGCGGTTTCAAAAGTAGAAGCAATAGTTTTGCCAGCACGGTTGGCTGCGATCATGCCCCTTCTAGAGAATCCTTTGCCAAGTTCAAAAAACTTGGATTGGTATTTAAAAGGTTTAAACCATTTCAATTGATTAAATTGCATATCTTCGGCTATTTTTTGCCGAGCAATTTTCATTTTTTTTAATTGTTCAACGTCAAGAAACTTAACGTATTTTTTGCCACCAGCAAGGTCAACCAAATGCTTTAATGCCCGTTCTTTATATATGGGCAGTATGTAATCACTGGCTTCACTTTTTGCCATATACGTCTCTAATTCTCAATAAAGTTTCGGCAGCATTTGCAAGGTAATACACCTCATCGGGAGAAAACTGAAAATTACCCTGAAGGTCTTTTTGTAAACGCTCCAAGGTTTTTCTAGCACATGCTTCAGCTTGGGATGCAAGACGGGTTCGGAAAACTTCCGAATAATCTTCCATTTAAGCCCAAGGATCGGCAATATTTTTGGCAGAAATGGAAACAAATTCTCGGTCAATCAATGACCAAATTCCGCTTCCTTTTTCTCCAACACAATAAGTATATAAACCACGGCCTTCTTTAGTAAAAGTGCCATCAGAACGTCTAAGTATTTGTTCGGGGGTGCGGGGGTCTAGCCATGTGTATTTTTCAGGAACTGTTTGACCATACTTATTAATTCTTGAACCTACTGCAATTTGTTCTACAGGGGCGGTAATAGTAAAGGTGATCACGCCATTCTCATACTTCTTAAAGTCAATGCTAACCTTTTTGTCTGATTGTGGGTCCAAAGGGTGGGGCATGTTAGTAGCACCAAAGAAATGGACTTGTGAATCTTCAGGGGGAAGGTCAGGATTTCTAGGAGGTAAAACTTTAAGTTCGTCAAAAGGAATTAAATCCTTTTTGTCTACATACGGATTTTCTGACGTAAGAAACGCTTCAGGAATCTTTTTTCCTTCCAAAGCATTTTTGGCAACCTGGTATTGCTCGTCTTTAGGTTTGCCAATAAGGTCTAGCGCAATCTGTGTCTTATCGTACACAAACTGTGCTAAATCACGAGCGTTGGGTAAGTCTAGCTTTAAAGCTTCAATGTCATACGTTGCCATGCCAATTCCTTTATTCAGTTACAGGGGGTTCTTCAATAATTTCTTGCTCAATAATTTCTTCAACAATTTCTTGAACAGGTTCTTCAACAATAAGTTCTTCAACAACAGGTTCTTCAACAATATCGTCAGCAGGTGGTTCTTCAATAATATCATCACCAATTTGAGGTTTGTTTAAAGCAATATATTCAGCATTTAAGTGAATTTTAATGCCTCCACAAATGGCTTGAACTTCATTGTTTTCATCTCTTATAAAGTTATCAATAATCATCATTACACCTTTTTGGGTACTAAGGGTTTTTGAAACTTGCCACCTTTAGACACATTGTTTGTGTGTTGGGTAGACAAAGTATTAACAGAGTAGGCTTTAAGCACTGCGCCAGCCACTACATCTCTACGATCATCTTCTGCACTTCTAGAGGACAACTTATCGTTGATTCCTTTAGTAAGGCCTTTACGCATTTGTGCGCCACCATTGATTACTTTTCCGTACATGATTGCCTCACTTTAAATAGTTGTTGCGGTCAGAATTCTTGTACCCGTCATTGTTGCCATATTTGTCAGCAGGACGAGACACCATAACTTTTTGGTTACGAGTTGCAATATTACCATTGCCATAAACACAACCTTGAGCACCTTTGGGTTGAGACAATCCACCTTGTGGTTTTGTAATAGCAGTTACGCCAACATTGCTTTGTGGTGGTTTTTTAGAGATATTGCCTTTGCGGTTAGGCATTTGAGCCTGAGTACCTGGGGCAGAGTTATCAGAGTTGTAGTTCATTTTTTACCTTTCCGCTTGTTTTGAGCGTCACTTTTAATTTGATAGGCAATCGCCACGGCTTGATCTTGGGGTTTTCCAACCTTCATCTCTGCCTTGACGTTCTTGGAAAAAGCTTCTTTAGAAGCAGATTTCTTTAAGATCATATATTACACCTTTCTGAGGGATTGTAGAAAATCATCTAGTGACTCTGTTGCATCAACTTCTTCTTCTCTATTGATGTTTTGTACATGCTCTATCGAAATAATAGGAGCACGGCTAGACTCAAACGGTGCAAGTTTATCAGCAATACGAGCCTTATCCTTAATATCCAAACTCGGAGACTGCATGGCATGAATCAACACTTCCATTGCCGTCATCAGTGGAGGCAACCCTTTAGCCAATTGCTCTTCATTCATTTTGTTAAACAAAGCACCATACTCAGTAACACGGTTAACAACAGATTTAGGCCGCCCCATAGGTTTAGGCTCTTTAGGAAGCATCTCACCAGTAGCCAATTTCATGGCCTTCTTGGTAGCATATCCAGCTTTCTTCTTATCTATTTCGTTAAGCATTTCACTCCCTCATCCGTTCTAATCCAAGCATAGGACCCATTAACAGAAAACCCACGTTTCTTGTGAATTCTCATAAACCCATCATGTTGCGCTCTAATCGAAGTCGAGCAAACAATCGGTACACCCCATCTTTGCGCCCACAAGATATGTTGGTCAATCATCGCATTAATCAGCTTAACACGCAAGCGAGGCGATAAGTCAAGTTGAACAGAATGAAACTTTGAATTCGTAATCTCCTCATTGGAATAGGTCGTATACCCACCACGATCAAACCAACAAAAAGCAAGGAGGGAAGCCCCATCTCTACAAACAGCAATAAGCTCCCGCCCCTTGTTAAACAACTGCTCCGTACAGGCAACAGTAACCCGATGCCGAAAAACGTCCCTAGACCTCTTCAATATCCCATCAACCTCATACCCATACTGAGTATCGGCTAACTCAACAATATCGTCCACATCATGCAGTGGATGCGCTAATGACCATTCCATATCAATTCCTTTACATGTACAAACATTCTAAGCAAAAAATTTTATACAGGAAAGTGTTATCTGAAAAGATATAGGAGTGTTGTCGTGGGGTATAGTGATTATTTTTAGAATAATTTCGGGATTGGGGGAGTGGGCCCCCCCTATTTTTTCCGTCACCAGCACTACCCCCTCAAGCTATTAGTCGTAGGGGGTTTGGCAACATACTGCTAGGGGTATGACAATATACTTATAGGGGTATCAGTATGGATACTCATAGGGGTAGGGGTATAGATACTACATGGGGTATATCAATAGGGAAAACCTATCGGATATCGGTTATCGATAGTGAGTACTTTCGTGTAGTGGGGGGGGTATACGAATAATCTTATCGGAGGCCCTATCATTTTAGGGTTTTCAGTATTTATAAAACCTAGTGAAAACCTATCTCTTGTTTCTTATCTTATATATGGATATTTGAGACGTTATGAGAGTGAAATAAGGTTTAGGGGTTTCTTTTCTTTTATGCGGATTCTAGGGTTGTTTTAATTCATTCTAGATACCTTATATATCCTCTTACTATTTATTAATCCTCTAATGCTTTATCGGGATACTTGATTTTCTTTTTTTTCAAGTCAATTTTACCTGGTTACAATTATTTTCAATTTATTTACATTTATTTACATAAACTAAGGGTTATCCCGTATTGTCTTTAAGTTTAATAGGTATCAAATAAGCAGCACTAGGCAAGATTGGCTTGCCTGGCAATTGCAAAGCAAAGGACTATCATGGATAACCAAATTGAAACAAGTATTGAGCTATCAAACAACATAGACGTATATGGTGATGTTTATTACCAAATTAAGCGGCTGGAACGTCAATTGGATGATGCAAAATCATTTATTAAGCTTCACGGGGCTGGCCAGTATTCGGGCCAACTATTTGCAGCCACTGTTTACGATATCGCTGGCCGTGAATCAACCGATTGGCATTCTATAGCTATTCGATTTTGCGAGATCAATAATTTATCTTTTTCACCGTCCGATCAATTAATCCGCGCCCACACACTAAAAAGCAGCGATTCAATTGGTATCAAGGCCCCTAAAAAGCTGGAGATTTAATTGAAAACCACTTTTTTAGATCATTTGGCGGCCGTATTAATCGGTTTAATGCTGGCCTTTTTTCTTTTTTATAGGGGCTGATTATGGTTAAAATTTCAATTACATCAAAATTAGACGGGATCAGGTCCTGGTCATTGCAAGCTATTGATACTTGCCCTGGATCAATTGCCTCGCCTGGTGTACTGGTTGATGCCTGTAAAGGTTGTTATGCCACCACGGGCAATTATCATTATCCTAATGTTAAACAACCTAGAATTTTCAATCGCACCGATTGGCAGCGAATTGAATGGGTTGACGATATGGTGGCGGAGCTAGAAAAAGATCGATATTTTCGTTGGTTTGATTCAGGTGATGTTTATAATTTGGCCCTGGCAGAGAAAATATTTGAGATTATGTCTCGCACACCATGGTGCAAACACTGGCTGCCTACCAGGATGCATAAATTCCCCAAATTCCAAATAATATTCGATCAAATGAAGCAGCTTGATAACGTATCGGTGAGATTTTCCAGCGATTCTATAATTGGTGAATATATCCCTGGTTTGCATGGATCAGTGATTGGACCTGATGCCGCCACTTATATGGATCAACCAGGGTCCAGCTTATGCCGTGCATATGAAAATGATGGAAAATGCAGCGGATGCCGTGCATGTTGGAATAAATCGATTGATTTGATTTGTTATCCAGCCCATGGCCGTAAAATGTTGAAAGTAATTAAATTAATGGAGGTTAAATAATGAGTAAAATCAAGCCAGGCAATATAGCTGCAATTAATATTGATAATGATGGCCGATTGTATCGAATTGATTCTATTCAAAATGGAATAGTTTATTTGCGATCAATCGATGGGCCGCTGGTTTTCCGTATTTGCTTTGAAAATCACGTGTGGCCAATACTTGATTCAATGCCTTAAATTAGAATAATTTTATAAATTCCCTGGTTAAATTCCAGGGTTTTTTTGAAACTGTTTTGTGTGTGAGTGCTTACATCAAAGCGATCGATTTAAATGCGTTTTAAGCCGTTTTTTTTAAGCACGTAGGGTAACCTATACAGACAAAATAAAAGGTTTATACGCTGTTTTGATGGATTCTAGAGCATGTTTTTTAAGGTATCGACAATTCTTTTTTTTCGTGCGAAGTGTGTACTCACATACCTAAAATCGAAGTGAGTACTCACTTATTTACGAAGTGAGTACTGACTTACAAGCGAAGTGAATACTCACTAACCATGTTTTTGGCTCATATTTTGACCCACCCCCCCCTCAAAATTTAGAAGTCGCTTTTATTTAGGTAGGGGGCCTGTTTTTTTGAGCTGACTTTTTAAAAACCTTTGACCTTTTATGGGCTGGACCTTAATAATGCCAGGCTTTTATTTATCCTTGCAGCTATTTCATCAATTAAATTCTGAATCTCTGATTCCTGCGGTAGCTTTGTTCTATTGGTCTTTACATAGGTTTGTAATGCTTCTAGTTCCACAATGCCATTGGCTGATGGTGCGTAATACATTGTTGGAAACTGTGTCCCAACCTTATACCCACCAATCATGTTTTCCATTAAATCGTCCACAAGGTCCTGTAAATCAGGATAAAAGTCACCCAATATTACATGTTCAGGGTAATTCTTTCTTGTTAATGCCTGCCAATGGATGATGTGGCTGTTGGATACCGCATGTAATAAAACCATTATGAATTCATTTTCCATCTCGTACCCCTAAATGTTTAAGCACTTCCCTGGCAGCTTCTCGTCTCCAAGGTTTGATAGTAGGATTATCTGCTATTTCATGCCAAGCACCAACTTGTCTATACCATGCCTCGTCAAATATTTTTGCTTTTTTTTGTTTGGTTAGATTACCCTGATCCAACTCTGTATGGCATAGATAACACGCCCATACCGTCATAGCATCGCTAGCCTTGATTGCCCTCCCTTTGCCATGAATCATCTGATTGGAATGTGCAGCCACCGTTGTAGACCCATCATCTCGCAGGCACTTAGGTGAGAAGTTCAGCAAACAAGGTGAGTCCTTTGCTAACTCAAGTAAATTAGGATTTCTATACATTACATGGTTGCCTTTATTTCTGCTCTGACGTTGTAAGAATTTGTCTTCCAAACCTCAATTCTGAGTTCCGCAGCCTTCAGCATGTATCTCAAGTATTCCTCTTGAATAACTGCCCTCTTTAATGCCTCTAGTTGTTCTATGTATCTTGAATGTGCGTAAGCATAAGTTTCTTGTGCTCCAAGGGTTTTCTCGTCTGAATCGCTCATTAATTGAGCTTTTACTGTCTTTAAGAATGACTCTAAATGCACCCTCTCAGCCTTTGCTGTTGCATAGTCTTTGGCATTTTCTTTAATGTATTCAATTGCTTTGTTTGGGTCTATTTCATCCAT
>Ga0114959_10002664_pt1 | contig 14438 bp, 12 predicted proteins | sample C_130625_EF_Meta_FD_87317 | JGI IMG/M metagenome (GOLD analysis project Ga0114959, IMG submission 87317) | Freshwater microbial communities from Lake Croche, Canada to study carbon cycling - C_130625_EF_MetaG | ecosystem: Environmental > Aquatic > Freshwater > Lake | place: Lake Croche, Canada...
CACGTCCGGGCCGTTGCCACCGGCGAGCTGCACGGGGAGGGATTCGAGGATGGCGGTGTAGGCCATCTTGTCGATGATGATGTTGATGTCCGGGTTCTCTTTCATGAACCGGGCGGAGAGCTCGGTCGTCGCCTCGCATTCATTGCCATCCGAGTAGCAGGCGACGCGGATATCGGCGGCATGGGCTGCGGTCAGCGAGACGGCGGCGATGAGGGCGGCCAGACTTGGGATGCGGAACATGGGCGTCCTCCAGGACAGATTGCTTTGCGCTACCTTGCCTTGAAGCGGCCATTCGTGAAAGGGGGCTGGCGGATTTGTGCAACTGCGGCAGAGTGTCGAGATGAGCGATCTCCCTCCCCTCCCCGCGTCGACCGATGTTGTGATCATCGGCGGCGGCATCATCGGCGCCAGCACGGCGCTGTTCCTGGCCCAGGCCGGCATAAGGGTGGTGCTGTGCGAAAAGGGCCGCATCGGCGGCGAGCAGTCCAGCCGTAATTGGGGCTGGACGCGGATCATGGGCCGCGATCTGGCGGAGATCCCGCTGGGGCTGGAAAGCCTGCGGCTGTGGTCGGAGATGAACCAGATCACCGGGGCGGAGACGGGCTGGCGGCGCTGCGGTATCCTCAACATGTGCATGACCGAGGCGGAGCTGGCCAAGCAGGAGGCCTGGCTTGCCTCTGCGCAGGGGTTTCAGATCAGCTCGCGCGTGGTGCGTGGCGCGGATCTGGCGGAGATGCTGCCGGGACTTGCCGCCAAACCGATCGCCGGTCTGCACACACCGGGCGACGGACGGGCTGAGCCGGCGCAGGCCACCGAGGCAATCGCCCGGGCGGCCGAGGCGGCGGGCGCGGTGATCCTGACCGGCTGCGCGGTGCGCGGGCTGGACCGCGCCGGCGGGAAGATCATCGGCGTGGTGACGGAGCGCGGCCGCATCGCCGCCCCGCAGGTGGTGCTGGCCGGCGGCGCCTGGTCCCGCCTGTTTGCCGGCAATGCCGGGATCAATCTGCCGAGCCTGACCATTCTCGGCTCGGTTCTGCGCACCAAGCCGCTCGCCGGCCTGCCGGAGCTGACGGTGGGTGGCGCCCGCATCGCGTTCCGCAAGCGGCTGGATGGCGGCTACACGATGTCGATGCGCAACGCGAGCATCAGCGACATCACGCCGGACAGCTTCCGTCAGCTTGGCACGTTCCTACCCTCGCTGATCAGCGGCTGGCGCGAGGTGCATCTGCGCCTGGGCCGCGCCTTTATGGATGAAGCGATGCAGAAACGGCGTTGGGGAATGGATGAGGCCACGCCGTTCGAGGCGGTACGGGTGCTGGACCCGCGCCCGTCCAAAGCAGTGCTGGCCGGCGCGAAGCGTGTCGCCACCGAGGCGTTTCCGGGCTTTGCCGCGATGGAGGTGGTGCAGAGCTGGGGCGGGCTGATGGACGTGACGCCGGACGCGGTGCCGGTGATCTCGGATGTGGCGCAGATGCCTGGGCTGTATCTGGCGACAGGGTTTTCTGGTCACGGCTTCGGCATCGGGCCGGGGGCTGGGCGGTTGATGGCGGATATCGTGCTGGGGCGTCCGCCAGTTGTTGATCCGGCGGTGTTTCGCTTTGGGCGGTTTGGACACGCCTGAAACCCGAAAATTTCTTTGGCTCTTTCTGTGAAGAAAGAACATCTTCGTCTTAATCCACGACACGTTACAGGTGCCCCATGTGTGAACCAGAATGGCCACAACCCGGCCGCACGCGCATGATCGTCCCGCCGCCGGTGGGGCTGCATGGCTCCGGCCAGCCTGATCCGGAGCCCGCGATGCTCCGGGGGCTGGATGCTGAGCATGTGATGATGATGGGCGACAATCCCGCCCTGCCGCGCATGCCCAAGGCCCCAAAACTGCTCGACTTCTTTCATCTCCGCTTTGGCGACATCACGTTCCGCCACCTGCTCACCAGCGCCCAGCGCGCGCTGGAGGCGGGTGAGAGCGAGACGGTGGTCATGGCCTGTCTGCTGCACGATATCGCCAATGGCTGCCTCATCCGTTCGGATCACGGTTATTGGGGCGCGCAGATGATCGCCCCCTATGTCAGCGAGGAGATCGCCTGGGCGGTCCAATATCACCAGGCACTGCGCTACTTTGCCGACGAGACGGTAGGTTATGAATACCCGGCCAGCTATCTGCGCTTCTTCGGCGCGGACTATGTCCCGCCGGATTATATTCGCGAGGACGCCGAATATGCCCGCAACCATCGCTGGTATATGACGTCGCGCAAGGTAACGATGTTCGACATCTACTTCTTCGACGGCGCGCCGGCACCTGACCCGGCGTTGTTCACAGATATTCTCGGCCGCCATTTCCGCCAGCCCGAACAGGGGCTGGGATTTGATGGTTCACCCGTCGCGCATATGTGGCGCACGGCGATCTGGCCCAATAATTTCCTTTAACACTTTTACCTCACGCGCAAAACAGCAGTTTTGCATTTCGGCCTGTACTCCTCTATCTCCACGCCATGACATCACGAATTCCGATTTTTCTGCTCACATCTGTGACAGTTCTGCTACGCCTTGCAGTCTATGCCTTGATCGCGATCCCGATGGGCGGGCTCGCCTCGGCCGCCTGTGGTTATGATTGCGTGTGGTATGTTCGGCTCGCAGCGGAGGGCTATGCTTCGCACGGCGACTGGGAGCCGGTTGGGCCGGTGCCGAACTGGGCGTTCTTTCCGCTGTTTCCGCTGCTGATCCGCACCGTGATGGCCGCCGGCATCTCGGCAGCGGTTGCGGGTCTGGTGGTGGCCAACGCCGTCCTGGTGGGGTTCGTGATGCTTGGCGCGGCCTGGCTGCAGCGCACGCGGACAGCACATGACAGCAGGCTTTGGGTGCTGTTCGCGCTGCTGTTCCCGTTCGGCTTCATCTTCTCGGTGCCTTACACGGAAGGGCTGTTCGGCGCTCTGATGGTGGCGGCGTTGCTGGCGATGGCGGATGGGCGCCGCCTGCTGGCCGGCTGTGCCATCGCGCTCATGTGCGCCACGCGGCCCAACGGCGTGGTGATGCTGCCGCTGCTGGCGGTGGCGTGCTTTCGGGCGCTGTATCTCGGCTGGCCGCTGGCGACGTCGCGTCTGGCACTGCTGGGCGAGACGATGCGGCGGCTTTCGGTGGCGCCGCTCGGGCTGTCGGCCTGGATGGCCTATCAATACGGGATGATCGGCGACGCGCTGGCCTTCAGCCATGTGCAGATCCTGTGGGATCGCGCCTGGATCGGCCCGGTGGCGCAACTCAATCTGGCGTTTCAGGCCTGGGACTGGGATCGGGTGATCGCCATCACCGGGCCTGCCAGCGCCAGTTACAACGCCACCTGGTCCGTGCTGGGGCTTGCTGTGGCGGTCTGGCTGGGCTGGCAGCGGCGCTGGAGCGAGGCGTATATCCTCGGGGTCTGCATTTTGCTGCCGCTGTCATCGGGCATTCATTCGATGCCGCGCTTTGTCGCCACCAACCCGGCCTTCCTGTTCGCCTGCTTCGATCTGGTGCGGCGCATCCGCCATAGAAGCACGCTGGCGGCGTTGGGCACCGCCTTCGCAATGGCACAATCCGTCCTTATCTTCGGCTGGTATCACTCGGCCAACGCGCTGTTCTGATGGGAAATCCCGCATGATTTCGTTTCGTCATACATGGCGTCTGACGCTAGGCTGCGTGCTTGTGGTGGCACAAGCCGGTATTCTCGCGCTCGGCCTGTTCCATCCCCGCACCTCGCCCGGGTTTCGCGCCTATTTCATCGACCGCACGGTGCCGCTGGTCGGCGAATGGTGGCCCGGCCCCGCAGAGGTACCGGAGACCGCCATCCGGCCACGCCTCATGACGCCCCCTGAGGCCCCGCCGCATCTTGTATTGACAGATCTGCCACCACGCGGCTGATCACGCTGTCCCAGTCCTTCGGCCGGGGCTGACGGAACAGGCGGACATCGGGATACCAGGGCGTGTCCTCGCGCTGGGTCAGCCAGCGCCAGTCCGGCGCGAAGGGCATCATCACCGTCACCGGGCGCCCCATGGCGCCGGCGAGATGGACCATCGATGTGTCGACCGACACCAGCCGCTCACAGCACTGCAGGATCGCCGCGCTGTCCTCAAAGGTGGTGATGGCCGAGTCGAGATCCAGGACCGGCGCCGGGCCGGTCCATTCCTTGATCTGTGCGGCGGCGGGCCCCTTTTGCAGCGAGACGTAAGCCACCCCAGGCACCTCGCCCAACGGCGCCAGTTGCTTGAGGTGGACCGAGCGGTTGCGGTCGTTGTTATGGGTCGGCCTGCCAGCCCAGGCGATGGCGATGCGGCGTGCGCCGGGTGGCAGCGCGCTGTCCAGCCGGGCGCGCCAAGATGCGATCAGCGCGGGATCGGCGGTGAGATAAGGCACCGCGCGCGGGATGGTGGCGAGCGTGGTGCCTGCAAGGCGCGGCAGGCCGGAGAAGGGGCAGAAGGCGACGTAAGGCGGGCAGTCCTCCCAGCGCACCGCGACATGCGCTCCGGGCGCGAGCTGTCCCACGATCGGCGCCATCTCCGGACTGCAGGCAATGGTGACGTTGGGGCAGCGCTGCATGACCCATTTCACGTAGCGGCCGAACATGATCACGTCGCCATAGCCCTGATCGCCGATCAGCAGCAGCCGGTCATTGGGCAGCGGGCTGCCGTCCCATTGCTTGCGGTCGGTGGGCGGCATCAGCGGCGCGGCACCCGGGATCTGGTAGCGCCATTCGTAATGCTCCCACCCTTCGGTGAGGTCGCCACGCGCCAGCAGCGCCTGGCCGAGCTTCATATGCGCCTGGGGCAAATTGGGGCGCAGCTCCACTGAGCGGCGGGCGGAGGCGATGCAGTTGTCCAGCTCCATCCGGTCATATTCGACCATGGCGAGGTTGAACGGTCCCATCGGATCCGCGGGGTCCATGGCCGATCCGCGCCGTGCGGCGATCACCGCCTCGTCGAGCCGGCCGAGCAGACGATAGACCTCGGAGATGTTGCGCAGATGCGCGCCCTTGGGCGGGCCGCCGGCCATGGCGCGTTCCATGAGCGCCGCCGCCTCCTCCACCCTGTTGCGGCGGAAGGCGATCAGGCCGCGCAGATGAAGGCTGTCGGCCTGGTTGGGCACCACGGCGAGGATATGGCCGAGAAGGCGCTCGGCGGCATCGAACCGGTTCGCCTCGACATATTCGGTGGCGATGGTGAACAGCTCGGTGGCGGGAATGGGAACGGATAATGTCGTGGGTTGGCCAATGACCTGGTTCATCGTGTCGCTCTCGACTGTCAGATTTCAGTTGCGCCCAAAGAAACTGGCGCTGCGTTTGGCTGGAGCCTGGCGTGCGGCATCAACCGGCGGGGCAGACGGCATTGCGGCTTCGGTCTGGAATGCCACGCGGCCCGGCCCGGTGAGGCGGAGGCAGGCGATCTCGAACCGTGCACCGGCATCGTTGGACGGTGCCACCGATTCGATGCCGACAGTGGCATCCTTGGCCAGAAACGTCCCGTGACCAACATCGATCACCTCGCCATCCAGCAACTCGCGCTCGAACATGTCGCCCTGCGCCTGCACCCAGATCACCGCCTCCTCGGAGCCGGCGGTGAAACGATCCACCGCGAGACCCGCAGCACCGGTCAGCCGGTCGCCAAGGCCCTGCACCAGCTCCCGGGCGTATGACGCGCGATAGGCCAGCAAAAATCGGCCCGCGCGCAGTTGCAGGCTCTCGCCCGGCATCAGCGGCACCGGAAACACCGCCCCGCCCGCATGGCGCGACAGGCCGAGATCGCCCGGCCCCTGAACCTGGAGCAATCCGCCCTTCTGGCTCAGCGCAGCGGAAGGCTCCTTCCACAGCAGCGCCTGCTCATCGATCAGCACCGCCTGGCCCTGCGCCAGCGATACGGCAAGCTGCGGCGCGCGCTGGCCGGCGATGCGGCAGGCGACACCGGCGGGACGCTGATCAGCGTCCTGTGGCGGCAATAATTTGGGCATGCGGACGAAATCAGCCATGAAAGCGACACTCCAGGCGCATTGCGGGGAGATATAGACGGGTGCGGGGCTCGGGCATAGGCGTCCCCCTTCCCCTCACGCCGGGATCAGCTTGATCCGCTTGCCGTCCACACCCAGCGCGATGCGGCCGGATTTCAGCGCCATCGCATCCGCCCCGAACACCGCGGCGCGCCAGCCGGACAGGCAGGCGACATCGGGCGCCTCCTCCAGCGCCAGCCGGTCGATATCCTCGGAATTGGCCACGAGTTTGGGGGCTACGTCATGCTTCTCGCATTTCGCCGCCAGCAGCACCTTCAGCAACGACACCAGAGCGGGTGACGGCTTGGGCCCGTCGCGATGGCTCGGCGCCTCGGGAAGCTGATCGTCGGGCAGCGCCTTTGCCTCGGCGATGGCGGTGAGCAGGGAGACGCCCATCTTGCCCTCGGCAAACCCCCGCGTGATGCCGCGCGCCCGGCCGAGCGTCTCGATATCGGTCGGGGCGGTGGCGGCCAGATCGAGCACCATCTCGTCCTTCAGCATGCGGCCACGTGGAATGTTGGATTTCTGCGCCTCGCGCTCCCGCCAGGCGGCAATCGCGCGCAGCACGGCGAGCATGCGGCGGTTGTTGGTGCGGGGGCGGAGCCGTTCCCACATCGTCTCGGGATCGGCGCGATAGGTGGCCGGGTCGGCCAAAGCCGCCATCTCCTCGGAGACCCAGTCCAGCCGCCCATCCTTGGCCAGCCGCTCGCAGAGCTTCTCATAGGCGCGCCGCAGATGGGTGACGTCCCCGGCCGCATAGGTCACCTGGGCTGCGGTCAATGGCCGCGCCGACCAGTCGCTGAAGCGATGCGCCTTGTCGATGGCCCCACCGGTGAGGCTGGCGATCAGCGCCTCATAGCCCACCTGATCGCCGAAACCGGCCACCATCGCCGCCACCTGGGTGTCAAACAACGGCCGGGGCGTGTCGCCGAAGAGCTGGACGAAGATCTCGATGTCCTGTCGCGCGGCATGAAACACCTTCATCACCCGCTGATCGGCCAGCAGCGCACCCAGTGGCGCCAGGTCAAGGCCCGGCGCCAGCGCATCCACCACCGCCACCTCTTCCTCCGAGGCAAGCTGCACCACGCACAGCTCCGGCCAATAGGTCTTCTCGCGCATGAACTCGGTGTCCACCGTGACGAAGCTGGACAACGCCAGCCGCGCACAGCTGGCAGCGAGCGCGTCGGTGTCGGTGATCAAGGTGGGGGCGGGAAATTCGGGGCGTGGCTTGCGGGACATCGGGCTTCATTACACGCAGGACAGGCGGGCTGGAAGCGGACCGGGGATGGAAACCTGGGATGTTTCGCCAACGCATGTGATGTTGACGGCCCAGGATCGAGATGCCACCAGTCTGGATATCGGAACATTTACAAACCAAAAAGTGGTGCCAACATGTCAGAGCCATTACACGATACGAGCTTGCAGTTCCGCTCGCTGAACTCACCGCCCATGCGCGTGCAACTGCATGTTGCGGATGATGAGATGGCTGCATTGCTCCGGCGCGTGACCGAATGTTTCAGCAATGTCAGCTACGCCTCGCCGTTCCGGGATGATGATTTGAGCAATTTCTTCGCGGTTGGCGAGGGACAACTCTACAGCATGGACATGGCTGCGAAACGTTGCAACGTGAGCCTGGCCGGCGTGCAGTCATGCCTGGAGCTGGGATGTGGGCACGGGCGGGCAACGATACCACTGTCGCGCCGCTTTCCGCGGGTCACCGCCGTGGACGTCTCTGTCCCGCATCTGACGGCTGCGGCCGATAATGCCAAACGGGTCGAGCGTGACAATATTCTGTTTGTGCATGGGAACAGCACGACATGGATGAATGATCTTGAGCCGATCGATCTGTTCTTCTCCAAATTTGCATTGCAGCACAGCTCGCCGCCGATTCAATACGCCGTACTGAACGCTTTGCTGCCGAAGATCAGGCTGGGCGGCTTTGCCTATTTCCAGGTTGCCACCTACGGGCTTGGCTATGATTTCGATGTGCAGAAATATCTTGCATCGCCGATGAATTTCACGGTGCCGGAAATGCATATGATGCCACAGCACGAGCTGTTGGGCCTGCTGGACCGTTACGGGATGCGCATTCTTGAGGTGCGTGAGGACCCTTCGGCGGGGAAGGATTGTATCTCGTTGCATATCCTGGCCATGCGGAAATAGGGGCTGAGGGAAGACGACAGCGCCGGCTTGACACGCTGCGCCTCACGCGGCTTCCCTCCCCCACTCTTCATTCAGGATCTGGCCGATGCACGCCTATCGCTCTCACACCTGCGGCGCCCTGCGCGCGACCGATGCCGGCATGACCGCGCGCATCTCCGGCTGGATCCACAGCAAGCGCGACCATGGCGGCCTGCTGTTCATCGATCTGCGCGATCATTACGGCATGACGCAATGCGTGTTCCCCTCCGGCTCCGCGGCCTTTGCCGCCGTCGAGCATCTGCGGGTGGAGAGCGTCATCACCGTCACCGGCGAGGTGGTGCTGCGCGAGGGGACGACGATCAATCCGCGCCTGCCGACGGGCGAGATCGAGCTGCGCGCCGCCGAGGTGGAGGTGCAGTCCCAGGCCGATGTACTGCCGATGCAGGTGGCCGGCGATGAGCGCTATCCGGACGAAATCCGCCTGCGTCACCGCTATATCGATCTGCGGCGCGAGCGGCTGCATCGCAACATGATGCTGCGCGCCGGCGTGATCGCCAGCTTCCGCAAGCGGATGATCGCGGCCGGCTTCACCGAGTTCCAGACACCGATCCTCACCGCCAGCTCGCCCGAGGGCGCGCGCGACTTTCTGGTGCCGGCGCGCAACCATCCAGGCAAGTTCTACGCCCTGCCGCAGGCGCCGCAGCAGTTCAAGCAGCTCGCCATGGTCGCGGGGTTTGACCGTTATTTCCAGATCGCGCCCTGCTTCCGCGACGAGGCGAGCCGGGCGGATCGTTCGCCGGGCGAGTTTTATCAGCTCGATTTCGAGATGAGCTTCGTCACCCAGGAAGACGTCTTCAACACCATCGAGCCGGTGATGGCCGGCGTGTTCGAGGAATTCGCGAACGGCAAGGGCGTCACCAAGCCGCCTTTCCCGCGCATTCCGTATGACACCTCGATGGCGATCTATGGGTCGGACAAGCCCGATCTGCGCAATCCGCTGCTGATCACCGATGTGTCCGAACATTTCGCCGGTTCAGGCTTCGGGCTGTTCGCCAAGATCACCGCGGGCGGTGGCATTGTGCGCGCCATTCCCGCACCTGGCACGGCTGCCAATCCGCGCGGTTTCTTTGACAAGCTCAACGATTGGGCGCGCGAGGAAGGCGCTGGCGGGCTTGGCTATATCCAGTTCGCCGAGGATGGGCCGAAAGGGCCGATTGCGAAGAACCTGGAGGCCGATCGGGCTGAGGCGATCCGCCTCGCCTGTGGGCTGAAGCCGGGCGACAGCGTGTTCTTCGCCGCCGGCAAGCCTCTGGATGCGGCGAAGTTCGCCGGCAAGGTGCGCACCCGGTTGGGCAACGATCTCGGGCTGATCGAGCAGGGCGAATTTCGGTTCTGCTGGATCACCGATTTCCCGATGTATGAGTACGACGAAGAAGCCAAAAAGATCGATTTCAGCCACAACCCGTTCAGCATGCCGCAAGGCGGGCTGGAGGCGCTGAACAGCCAGGACCCGCTGACGATCAAGGCGTTTCAGTACGATATCGTCTGCAACGGCATCGAGCTGTCCTCGGGCGCCATCCGCAACCACCGGCCGGACATCATGATCCGCGCCTTCGAGATCGCCGGTTATCCGGCCAGCGAGGTCGAGGCGCGGTTTGGCGGCATGCTCAGCGCGTTCCGTTACGGTGCGCCGCCGCATGGCGGCTCGGCACCCGGTATTGACCGCATCGTCATGCTTCTGGCCGATGAGCCCAATTTGCGCGAGGTGATCCTCTTTCCGCTCAACCAGCAGGGCGAGGATTTGATGATGGGCGCACCGGCCGAGGTGCCGACCGCGAGGCTGAAGGAGTTGTCGCTGAAGCTCGATCTGGCGCCGAAGGTGAAGCCGGCCTGAGGCGTCGCCTTTACCGGTTGTTTATTCGTCACCTGATACAGTGCTAACACGCGGCTGCGTTCGCGATGGCAGAGGCGGAGCTCTGCCAAAGCTGGAGGTGTCATGCGTCGTCTCGCCCTGCTTTTTCTCGCCCTGAGCCTCTGTGTCGCTGGCCCACATCCGGCGCGGGCCGAGGGCGGGTTTGACGCGGACAGCCATCTGTTCGGGGATCTCGGCGGCTCGCGGCTCTGGCTGCAGGAGAAGGGCGTTACCGTCAATGTGCAGGAGATCAGCGAACTGGTCGCCGTACCCAGCGGCGGGCTGCGCCGCGGCGCGGTGTATGAGGGGCTGACCCTGGCCAGCCTGATGTTTGATACCGAAAAGCTCGGCATGTGGAAGGGCGGCACGCTGTTCATCAGCGCTTTGCAGATCCATGGTCGCGGCCCGTCGCGCAACCTGGTCGGCAACCTGCAAACGGTGAGCACCATCGAGGCGAGCCGCACCACGCGCCTCAGCGGTCTCTATTACGAGCAAAGCCTGTTGGACGATCATCTTTCCATCCGGGCCGGGCAGTTCGCCGCGGATGAAGAGTTCCTCACCAACCAGTACAGCGCGAAATTCGCCAATGCGAGCTTCGGCTTCCCCTCCCTCCCCGCGATCGACCTGCCCTCCGGCGGCCCAGCCTATCCGCTGCCGACGCCCGGCGTTCGCATCAAGCTGAAACCGACGAGCGCCTTCACCGTGCTGGCCGCCGTGTTCAACGGCGATCCAGCAGGCCCGGGTGCTGGCGATCCGCAGGAGCGCAATGCGGATGGCGCCAGATTCCGCACGCATGACGGCACCATTGGCTTTGTCGAAGCGCAATACACCACCGATCCGTCCGAGGGTGACCCCGCGCCGCTGGCCAGCACCTATCGAATCGGCGCTTGGCTGCATTCGCAGTCCTTCCCCGACCAGCGCGTTGATTCCAATGGCGTTTCTCTGGTGAGCGCCAACTCCACCGGATCGGGCAAGCGGCATCAGGGGAATTACAGCGTCTATGCCAGCGTCGATCAGCGCCTTTGGTCGCCCTCGGATGACAAGGACCTCAAGCGCGGCATCGGCGCGTTTGCCCGCGTGATGGGCAGTCCGGCTGATCGCAATCTGGTCGATTTCGCCGCCAGCGCCGGCATGATCTGGATTGGCGCATTGGCAGACCGGCCAGATGATACAATCGGCATCGGCGTCAATTATCTCCATGTCAGCCGGCAGGCCCAGGGGCTGGACGCGGACATGAACCGGCTCGACGCGGCGGGCATCCCGATCCGCAGCAGCGAGACGGCGGTGGAGTTGAATTATCTTGCCCAGTTCGGCTGGCTGCAGGTTCAGCCGACCTTGCAATACATCGTGCGGCCGGGCGGCGGTGTGCTGAACCCAAACGGGTCCCGCAAGGTGCTGCATAATGCGCTGGTCCTGGGTCTGCGCGGGATCGTCACGTTCTGAGGCGAGACCGCCCAGCCCGCCCCCTGAAGGTCCAGCGCCCCCAAACGAATGGGTTCCAAGGGTTCTACGCTTTGCGGGTTCGAGCAGAGCCCGATCTTTGTTTCTGCCCCAGATCGCCCTGCGCTTTGCAACCGGCAACGTTGCGTCTTAGATATTGCCGGAGATTCAGATGTGGTTCTATCGCCCTTTGCCATGTTGCGTGATGCTTGCCCTGTCCTCGCCGGCCGCCGCGGGATACGACCCCGAGTCCCATCTGTTCGGCGACCCCGGAGGGCTGCGCTCCGTGCTGGAGCAAGCAGGCGTCAAATTTGAGACCAAGGAAGTCAGCGAGGAATTTGTCAACGCCGTGGGCGGTCTGCGCCGTGGCGCCGCCTATGTCGGCAAAGCCACCTTGGGCGTGACGATCAACACCCAGGCGCTGGGCCTGTGGCCTGGCGGCACATTCCGGATCAGCGCCACGGAGCTTCGCGGTCGATCGCCGAGTTCAGATCTGGTGGGCAGCCTCAACGGTGTCAGCAGCATCGAGGGCAGCACGGGAGTCACGCTATCTAAATTCTATTATGAACAGGGCCTGTTCAACGACACACTCTCCATCCGGGTAGGACAATATTCCATCGACAGCGAATTCTTCAGCAACAACTACAATTCAAATTTCGAAAATTCATATTTTGGCCTGCCGACCGTGGCCTCTTACGGACTGCCCGGGGAAGGGGGCACGGTGCATCCGCTGCTGACACCCAATATCCGGGTGAAGCTCAGCCCAACCCCTGCCTTCTCGCTGCTGGTAGCCGCCTTCAGTGGCGATTCGCTCGGTTACAGCAAAAACAGCGTCGATCAGAGCAGCGGTGGCGCGGTCAGTGCGGCCATGTCTGGCGGCATGATGGGCATCATCGAGGCGCAATACACCACCGATCCAGAGACCAGCGACGCCGACCTCGCCTCCGCCTATCGGATCGGCGGCTATGTCCATCCCCAGAGTTTTGCCGATCAGCGGCTCGACAGCCAATTCCGTTCGCTGGCCGACCCATCATCCACCGGCATTCCGCTGCGGCGGCGCGCCAATTGGAGCCTCTATGGTGGGTTTGACCAACGCCTCTGGTCAGATCCGCGTGGCACGGGCCTGGACCGGGGTGTGGGCGTGTTCGCCCGCGTGATCGGCGGGCCGGCGGATCGCAATGTGATCGATCTGGCGGTGTCGGCCGGGCTGATCTGGGTCGGCGCGCTGGATTCCCGCCCCGCTGATGTCATCGGTTTCGGCATCAACTACGCCCATATCAGCCAACAGGCCCGGGCGCTGGACGCCGACCGGGTCCGTTTGGCCGGCGCAAACATGCCAATCCGCAGCGGCGAGATGGCGCTGGAGCTGAATTACCAGGCGACCTCCGGGCCGTTCCGCTGGGTGCCAAATGTGCAATACATCATCCGCCCCGGCGGGGGCATCACGGCCCCCGGCTCCCCCGCGCAGGGGGTGGATGACGCTCTGGTGGCTGGCGTGAGCATGACGATCTCTTTCTGACCAAAACGCCATGCCAAGGGATGCTGGCGCGCAAGGTTGGGCAACCCTATGTAGGGGTGTCACGATTCTGGAGTTCAAGCGCATGCGCCGTCTGGCCAGCTGCGTTGCCGTCACCGCCCTCGCCATCTTGCCCCTGCTGCCCCGCCCCGCGTCAGGAGCCGACATGGCTGCCCATGCGGCGGAATATGATCTGCACCTTCAGAGTTCGCATGGCGGCGAGATCATCTCCGGCAGCGGCCATATGTCCTATGAAGTCACCGATGCTTGTGAAGGCTGGGCCACGCGGCAGCGGCTGCTGATGGATCTCACCAATTCCGGCGGTCAGGACGTGCATATGGTGTCTGACTACACCACCTATGAATCCAAGGACGGTCTGCGGCTGCGCTTCCACATGAAGCAGACCACCGAGGACGCGGTGACCAGCGAGGTCGCCGGCGATGCTGAGATCGAACGCCCTGGCGGGCCGGGCACGGTGCGCTACACCATGCCCGAGAAGATCGAAAAGCCGCTCCCCGCCGGCACCCTGTTCCCCACGACCCACACCGACGCCATCATCGAAGGCGCCAAGGCCGGCAAGCGCTTCCTCGCCTTGCCACTGTTTGACGGCACGTCCGCCAACGGCCCCGCCAACAGCACGGTGGTCATCAATGGCTGGAACACGCCGGCCGCCACCAAATGGGCCCCGCTGAGCGCCCATCCCAGCGGCCGTGTGCGCATCGCCTTCTTCGATGCGTCGCAAGCCAGCCAGGAGCCGGATTACGAGGTATCGCTGCGCTATTTCGACAACGGCATCGCCGACAATTTGTCGATGGATTTTGGCGATTTCGTCATGGGCGGCACGCTGGTGTCACTGAACCTGCCCAAGCCGGGGTGCTGAGAGGCGCGGCCCCGGCGCTTCCTTTCCGCATCACCTCGCATTACGGTCCGCCGCGTCGTCGTTTGAATGGATCCCTCTGCCATGCGCCTGTCCCGCGGCCTGATTCCCACCCTGAAGGAAAACCCCGCCGAGGCGCAGATCGCCTCGCATCGGCTGATGCTGCGCGCGGGGCTCGTGCGGCAGACCACATCCGGCATTTATGCTTGGCTGCCGGCGGGCTGGAAGGTGTTGCAGAACATCGCCCGCATCGTGCGCGAGGAGCAGGACCGGGTCGGCTGCCAGGAAATGCTGATGCCGACCATTCAGCCGGCCGAGCTGTGGCGCCAGTCGGGTCGCTATGACGCCTATGGCCCGGAAATGCTGCGCCTCGCGGATCGCCATGGCCGCGAGCTGCTCTACGGGCCGACCAATGAGGAAATGCTGACCGATCTGGTGCGCCAATCGGTGAAGAGCTATCGCGAATTGCCGCAGATGCTCTACCACATCCAGTGGAAGTTCCGTGACGAGGTGCGCCCGCGCTTCGGCGTGATGCGCGGGCGCG
>Ga0114959_10002672_pt1 | contig 14415 bp, 14 predicted proteins | sample C_130625_EF_Meta_FD_87317 | JGI IMG/M metagenome (GOLD analysis project Ga0114959, IMG submission 87317) | Freshwater microbial communities from Lake Croche, Canada to study carbon cycling - C_130625_EF_MetaG | ecosystem: Environmental > Aquatic > Freshwater > Lake | place: Lake Croche, Canada...
AGGCATTTTGAAAGAGGCACAAACTATGACTGATGCAGCTAACCCGTCAGGGCTGACAGACGAAGAAGCCCAAGAGTTCCATACGTACTTCATACAGGGTTACCTGTTGTGGGCCGCAGGAGCTTTCTTCGCCCACAGCTTAGTGTGGATCTGGCGTCCCTGGTTCTAAAAGAACCATTCAAAAGAGGTATGTATGACGAATCCAAACGACAACAAAACAAGCAATGATCCGATTGACCATTACGAAGGTTATTGGATGATTTTTGTTTTGCTCTTCGCGATGTTCATTGTGATCGCTTTCATTGGCCAAATGTTCTTTATTGATTGGCGCATTTGGCTTCCGGGAGCGGAAAAATCCATGACCATGTATGAAGGCGTGAGTGCTTCCGTACATACCGTCATTTCTCAGGTCATTTGATAAAGGAAACTACTATGTGGCGCATTTGGCGTTTGATAGATCCCCGACTGGCGGTTGTAGGTGTAGGCCTATTGATCGCTTTTGTATCAACAACGATTCATCTGATTCAAATCAGTGGCGATCGTTACAACATCAACAGCTGGCATCCCGATACGGCCAAGATGGCTTCGGCGAAAGCTCAGCCACAGAACGCGGCTTTGCCGCAAAAGTAAGGACCCTTGGTCTTTATTCAGGCAGACGTACACCGCTCTTTTGAACGGTACGTCTGTCCTTTTAATTTGCTCAATTTAAGCCCACTAGACCTCGAAAACAGCCATTCGGTCGGAGGATGCCAGTATGTCCATGTTAAGTTTTGAACGCAAATACCGCGTCCGCGGCGGTACTCTTTTTGGAGGCGACCTGTTTGACTTCTGGGTCGGTCCTTTTTATGTTGGGTTCTTTGGAATCACAACCTTGTTCTTTGCACTTTCAGGCACCATGATGATTTTGTGGGGCGCAGCGATGGGTCCTACTTGGAACGTCTGGCAAATCAATATTGCCCCACCTGACATCGCCTACGGGCTGCGTTTCGCACCCATGATGGAAGGGGGGTTGTGGCAACTCATCACCGTCTGTGCCCTTGGCTCATTTGTTTCGTGGGCTTTGCGCGAAGTTGAAATTTGCCGCAAATTGGGTATGGGCTTGCACGTACCGTTCGCATTCGGTATGGCGATCTTGGCCTATTTCAGTCTGCAAGTGGTCCGTCCTGTTTTGATGGGCGCATGGGGACATGCTTTCCCCTATGGCATCTACAGCCACTTGGATTGGGTGAGTAATACGGCTTATCAGTACCTGCATTTTCACTACAACCCTTGGCACATGATTGCCGTTACTTTTTTCTTTGCAACAGTGTTGTCACTGTCCATGCACGGGGGCTTGGTGCTCTCGGCCACCAACCCTGGTAAGGGTCAGACCGTTAAATCGCCAGAACATGAAGACACCTTTTTCAGAGATCTGATTGGTTACTCGGTAGGCACCTTGGGCATTCACCGTTTGGGTTTGTTCTTGGCACTCGCGGGTGTTTGGTTTGGCATCGTCTGTATTGTGGTCAGCGGACCCTTTTGGACTGGAGCTTGGCCTGAATGGTGGAGCTGGTGGCTCAACATGCCTATCTGGCGCACTTGATAAAAAGAGAGGAATTGAAATGGCTCAGTATCAGAATCTTTTCACCTCCGTGCAGCCCGTAGGGCCTTTGCACGACGGCGTTGAATTACCCCGCGGAGACTTCAAGCGGATCGGTAAACCCTTTTTGGTGCACCTGTTTGGACGCCTTGGCAACGCTCAAATTGGGCCCATTTATTTGGGTACGCTGGGTTTGGCGTCTTTGATCTTCGGCATGGCGGCTTTTAACATCATTGGTTTCAATATGTTGGCCTCAGTGGACTGGAACCCCATACAGTTTATCCGTCAGTTGTTTTGGCTTGCGTTAGAACCACCTGCACCTGCTTACGGTTTGGGTATCCCTCCCCTGCAACAAGGTGGATGGTGGCTCATTACAGGCTTCATGTTGACCATGTCCATTTTGTTGTGGTGGGCACGAACATATCGGCGCGCGCGTCAATTGGGATTGGGAACGCATGTGGCTTGGGCCTATGCCGCAGCGATTTGGTTGTATTTGGTGTGTGGGTTTTTCCGCCCCATCATGATGGGCAGTTGGTCTGAGGCGGTGCCGTTTGGGGTCTTCCCGCACCTTGACTGGGTATCGGCCATATCATTGCGTTACGGTAATTTGTTTTACAACCCGTTCCACGCGTTATCGATTGTCTTCTTGTATGGATCCGTTCTTTTGTTTGCCATGCACGGCGCCACCATTTTGGCGGTGACTCGTTATGGCGGAGAGCGTGAGATTGAACAAATTGTAGACCGTGGCACCGCTTCAGAGCGTGCTGGCTTGTTCTGGCGTTGGACCATGGGCTTTAACGCCACGATGGAATCCATTCACCGTTGGGCTTGGTGGTTTGCTGTGCTCTGCCCCTTGGTAGGCGGTGTCGGTATTTTGCTCACAGGCACTGTGGTGGATAACTGGTACATGTGGTCCGTCAAACACCATGTTGTGCCTGCGTACCCCTTGGGCAGCCCTGTCGTGGTTGATCCTGCAATCCTGGGAGTGAAGCCATGAAAATGATTTTTAAATTAGCTTTTTGTTTGGGTACGGCAGTGATGTTGTCGGGCTGTGAGCGCCCGCCAATAGAAGTTGTGCAAACGGGTTTCCGTGGAACAGGCATGGAGCAAATCTACAACCCGCGAACCTTGGTCAAACAGGCGCCCTTGAATCAAACCCCCGTTGCAGCAGAAGCGGCTTCGCCTGATGGCCCTAAGGCCAATCAGGTGTATCAAAACGTCAAGGTCTTGGGTGACTTGAGTGTGGGGCAATTCAACCGCCAAATGGCTGCCATTACGCAGTGGGTGGCACCTGATCAAGGTTGTGCTTATTGCCATAACGTGCAAAATTTCGCAGATGATGGCAAGTACACCAAAGTGGTGGCACGTCGGATGATCCAAATGACACAAAAGGTCAACCAAGACTGGAAGCCGCACGTAGCCGAAACCGGTGTGACTTGTTACACATGCCATCGTGGCAACAACATTCCTACGCAAGTTTGGGCCGCCCCCAAAGACCGCAAATATGCCAACAGTTTGTTGGGTGATCTGGCGGGACAAAACATGGCGACCAAAGAAGCCGGATTGACCTCGCTGCCGTCTGATCCGTTCACGCCTTATCTGATGGACGCACAGCCTATTCGTGTCAACAGCAGTACCGCCATGACCGGTGCAGGTGCTTACGCCAATCGCGCATCAACCAAACAAGCTGAGCACACGTATTCGCTGATGGTGCACATGTCAGAGTCCTTAGGGGTGAACTGTACTTACTGTCACAACACGCGCAACTTCCAATCTTGGGAAGAGTCGCGTCCACAGCGCGTGACCGCTTGGTATGGCATTCGTATGGCGCGAGAGTTGAATAACGAGTACATGACCCCGCTCACCGAAACCTTTCCAGCTCACCGTTTGGGACCCAAGGGCGATGTGCTGAAAGTCAATTGCACCACCTGTCATCAAGGCGCTTTTAAACCGCTTTATGGTGCAGCGATGGCGAAAGACTATCCAGAGTTGCAAGTTTCAGCAAAGCCTTAAACTTTGAAACTCAAGAGGCCTGCATCCTTTGCGGTGTAGGCCTTTTTTAATGGCAATTCAGAAATGACCTCTGTAAAACAAGCTGATGTTGACGACCAAACTGCTGTTGTCTTGTTGGCCAATATTTCCAATGCCTCCAGACTGTGGGGTTGGTCGCGCATTGTGAGAGGACCCCGCGCCTTACAAGCTATTCCAGGTTTGCTTTTTTCAAAAGTATTGGGCAGTGGCTATGAGGGGGGCTTTGACTTGCGTCCAAGTGCTTCTCGTCAAGGCGTTTTTGCCTTGTTTGAATCGCTTCAAACAGCGCAAAATTTCATTGGCGAATCGTCCCTTGTTCGTGCCTACCAAGATCGTTCTCAAGAGTTTTGTTGGGCGACGCTTAAAACATTCTCATGTCGCGGCAGCTGGGACGGTGTGCATTTCCAAGCCAATACCGAGCCGCCGGCGCAAGGTCCCATAGCAGCATTGACCAGAGCTTCGATCAAATTCAGCAAAGCACATGCATTCTGGCGGCATGCGCCACTCTCGCAAACAGCTCTGGAGCGGGTAGAGGGTTGCCAATTGGCTGTTGGATTAGGTGAGGCGCCGTTTTTCCGCCAAGCCACTTTCAGTATTTGGGATGGTGTGACTGAAATGAACAATTACGCTCGAACGGGCGCACACCTGGAAGCGATTCAAGCGGCGAATCGACATGCTTATTTTTCCGAGTCCATGTTTGCACGTTTCGTACCGTTGAAGGTTCAAGGCCACTGGCTGGGCAAACAGTATGCATAAGTCCATGCGAACGCCTCGCGTGGTGGTGGTGGGTGCTGGCATTGGCGGTTTGGTCAGTGCCTTGGTTTTGGCGCACCGAGGTCTTGATGTCACTTTGGTTGAAAGCGCCACCCAACCCGGTGGAAAAATTCGGCAAGTGCAAGTCGACGGTGTGGGCGTAGATTCAGGACCTACAGTGTTTACGATGCGCTGGGTCTTAGACCAAATGCTTGAAAGTATCGGCACATCACTGGACGATATTGTGCAACTCGAGCCTATTGGTGTACTGGCACGACATGCCTGGGACGGATCCCCGCAAACACTGGATTTGCTGTCTGACACAAAGCGCACGGCGGATGCCATTGCACAATTCAGCAGCCCTCAAGAAGCCCATCGTTTTTTGAATTTTTGTCAGCAAACGCGAGCTCTGTACGACACCTTGGAAAAGCCCTATATCCGCAGCGAGCGCCCGAGTTTGTTCAGCATGATGAACGACTTGGGTCCAACAGGCTTGCTGACATTGGGTGGATTGGGACCTTTTGCCAGTTTATGGCGCAGTTTAGGTCGACATTTTCACGATCCTCGGCTACAGCAACTGTTTGGTCGTTATGCCACCTATTGCGGCTCATCGCCATGGTCTGCGCCTGCAACCTTGATGTTGGTGGCGCAAGTGGAGTTGGACGGGGTGTGGTCCGTTTCTGGCGGCATGATTCAAGTCGCAACGGCCTTGGCCGACTTGGGCCAGACACACGGTGTGCGATCGCGCTACGGTGCGGAGTGTTCGAAGATCGCGACATCGCAGGGGAGGGTGAGTGGTGTGATGCTTTCTACCGGCGAAATGATCGAAGCAGACCATGTGATTTTTAACGGGGATGTGGCTGCATTGGCTGGCGGCATGCTCGGACAAACCATTAGCACTCGTTTTGCGCCAGTGCGACCCCAGCAGAGGTCACTTTCGGCGTTTACTTTGTCTATGCATGCCAAAACCAGCGGGTTTCCATTGGTCAGGCACAACGTGTTTTTCAATCAGGATTACAGCGCCGAATTTGAGGATATTTTTCATAAACGCCAATTGCCTTCGCAAGGAACAGTTTATGTTTGTGCACAAGATCGCAACGACAGCGGACGCAGTCAAACTGATTCAGAAAGAATTTTGTGCCTTGTCAACGCGCCTGCTGATGGCGACACCCATTCATTCAATACATCGGAGATACAAGCATGCGAATCCAGCAGTATGGCGCTGATGCGTCGCTGTGGTTTGGAGATCGAAGTCTTGCCTCATCAAGTGGCCAGAACCTTGCCCCAGGACTTTGCGCGTCTCTTTCCCGGCAGTGGGGGGGCGCTTTATGGTCAGGCGACCCACGGTTGGATGTCCGCCTTTCGCCGGCCCTCAGCGCGCAGCAAAGTGCCGGGCCTGTATCAGGCTGGAGGGAGCGTGCACCCGGGGCCGGGTCTGCCGATGGCGGCCATGTCAGGGCGGTTGGCGGCCGCGACGCTGATGGAGGACCTCGGTTTGACCAACAAGTCCCGCCGGGTGGTTATCTCTGGTGGTATGTCGATGCGCTGAGTGATGATGGCGAGTACGGATTGTCCATCATCGCTTTTGTGGGGAGCGTTTTTTCGCCTTATTACGCTTTGGCCAGAAGACTTCACGGCGGTGCGGCCGATCCAGAAAATTTTTGCGCGTTGAATGTGGCTTTGTATGGCAAAGGCGGCAAGCGCTGGACCATGACCGAGCGGGGCCGCCAGCGCATTCAACGCAGTGCGAAAAACTTCCAAATCGGACCCAGCAGTTTGCAGTGGAACGGTCAAGAATTGGTGATCAACATTGATGAGATCAATGTGCCCTGGCCGCACCGAGTTAGGGGCCGGGTGACGGTTCGCCCAGAGGGTCTTTGTGATTTCGTAACCGCATTGGACAACGAGGGGCTGCACCGTTGGGGTCCGATTGCACCATGCTCACGAGTTCAAGTTGACATGGACAGCCCGGGCTTCAGTTGGCATGGTCACGCCTACATGGACTCCAATGAGGGCGATGAACCCGTGGATCAAGGGTTTTGGGATTGGGACTGGGCCCGGGCCGAAATGAGGAATGGCGACACCGCTGTGGTGTATGACGTCAGACCCAAAAAAGGGCCAAGCCGTGTGGTAGCACAAAGATTTTCACCCGGCGGAAGATACACCCCGTTTGAGGCGCCTGGACGTTACCCATTACCAGCATCTGCTTGGCGGATCCAGCGCGCCATGTGCAGTGAGTCTACCACAGCTCCTGAAATTGTCAGCACCTTGGAAGACACGCCCTTTTATGCACGTTCGTTGCTTAAAACGAGGCTTCTAGGCGAGGACCTGACGGCGGTTCATGAAAGCCTGAGCATTCCCAGGTTGGTTTCATGGCCAGTGCAAATGATGCTGCCTTGGAGAATGCCAAGGCGTGCTTGATGGCAAATGAGTTGCCTATTTGGCAGCAAAGATTTTGAGTAAAGAGACGACTTCCTGCGCGTTATTGGAAATCGCATCAGCACCAAACATGTCCGCTGACGCGTCGACCAACATGAAAATGGGCCCGCCTAACAGTACCTTGACATTGGGATTGCCTGAACGCACTTTAATTTCTTGCACGAGGGATTTCAATGCAAGCAATTGCGCTTCAACGGCGACCGAAATGCCAATCACATCAAACCATTCGTTGGCCACAGCGCGAATGAGCTCTTCTAGGGTGGATGAAACTTCAATCACCACGCTTGCACCTTCTCTTCTGAATAAGTCCCCGACAATGGTGGCACCCAAAAAATGAGATGAGCCAGGCGCGCAACACATCATCACATGGGTTTTCTCGCCTTTGACATGTTGGCCCTCACGAAACTCATAGCCCAGGCGGTAAACCACTTGGTGCATCACAGCCAAGCCACAAGTCACCTCTGCGAAGCTGCACAGATCCTTGTCCCAAAGCGAGCCCAAGTGCCTCGCTGCTGGAGTGATCAGCTTTAAGAATATTTTTTCCTGGACAAAATTTTGTGAGATCAGCTTGTCCACAATATGGTTCGCACGCAATGAATCACCTTGCCGACAGGCATTTGTGAAGTCACTGAATTCAGGTAGCTCGGCTGCATCGGCGCCTGAAACCTCTGGCGAAGCCAATTGTTCGTTGTAATGTTGGGAGTTCAAAAGCCTGGGAATGAGCTGCTTGCCGATCACATCCTCCAGGAACTCTTTGCATTCATCATTTGCCGACCCTTGAACACTCAGTCTGTGCAAGCTATTCAAATTAGTCATGCAAAATTCCTTACTGGAAAATTAGCGTGCCATCATATTGAAGGGTGATCGGGGTAGGTCTTACCCAGCAAAATGGCATACCGATCCGCTACTGATTCGTATTCTCAACACTTTTTTTTAAATCCGCCACTATCAATTACCCTTGGATTCAAAAGGGAAAAATGTAATTTGAAAATAGTTATATAGATTTAAGAACTGATTTTGATCAGGCGCTGGCGTCAGCGTCGAAATCGTTTTCTGACAAAACACCGAACCTTCTGAGCTTGACATACAGACTTTGACGCGAAAGTCCCAGCATTTCTGCCGCAGAGGCACGGTTGTTGTGTGTGAGCTCGAGGGCGGCTTCGATGCACATGCGCTCAATTGTATCGACGGTATCGCCCACAATGTCTTTGATAGGACGACGGCCCACCAATTGCGACAATTCTGCAAACGGGTTGGGAGCGACAGCAGAGGTCTGCGCAGATGACTGAGAACGGCGATTTAAATCTCTGACAAACATCACAAAAAGCGGTTCTGGCTTTGCCAAATAGGCGCCAGAAACTTCAACTGGCAGCGTCATGCCGGAGAGCGTCCTCACCTCTGTGGCGAAGTTTCGAATAGGCTTTTGCTGTTTCAAAGCGGTGTTGAGAACGCCCCAGTCCACGGCACCCCGGATCAACCACCGTTCTAAAGATTGCCCCACCACTTGGGACGGCGCCGTCAAGCCGAGCAGCGCCATACCTTCCTCATTCACACTTCTGACGGTGCCAGAAAGATCTGTCAGCAGCCATCCGTCGGGGAAATGCTCCATCGCCTCACTCAAGACCACGGAAGCGTCTATTTTCAGATGTGAAGGAGCAGAGGTTTCCCGTTGGGTCAAGCGGACCATAAACTGCGCCCCCCCTTCTTGTCTGAATACATTCGCAGATACCGTCATGGGAGAAGATGAACCCATGATGGTGGCCGAACACATTTCAATTCGGCCGGTTGCGAGGGCGGTTTTGAGCAGGGATTGAACCTCACCTTGACTTTCGGCCTTAAAGCATTCGCGGAAATCCCGTCCCACCAATCGTTTGCCTGCATCTTTGAAAATCGATTGGGCGCCCGCATTGGCTTCAATCAACCTGTATGAATGCGTATCGACCACCAGCACAGCTTCAGGGGAGGTTTCGAAAAGAACGCGGTAACGGGCTTCAATGTGCCTGAGCCTCAGAAAATCGCGCTCCATTGATTGCTGAGTTTCAACCAGCCGGCGTTGAAGTTCAGCAAGGCGTTCCAAGTTGCGCCCTATGGCCAGAAGTTTGTTGCCTTTGAGCGCAACCGTGATGTATTGGATAGCCGCTTCACCACCCGAAGGTATCGGGTGATTCACATGACGCCACAACAGGCTTTGCGTTTCAGGTTGGGCAACCAGTAAATCCTGAATTTTTCTTTTGCTTTCGGTTGTGACGGTCTCAATCCACCGTTTGCCGAGCCAGTTATGACAACCCAAGGTCGCTAAAGTGTCTTGCCCAGTTGACACATCCTCAATGAAACCCTTTTCGTTGATGACCAAGCTGACGTCCGAAACCAAGCCTAACAGCTTGCTAAAGTTCGTATCGTCAAGGTCGGAAAGGTTCATCATATTTTTATTTAAATTATAATTGTGTTAAGTATACCATGATTGACGTTTAGCATTGTCAATTTTGTTGGACGTTAACTTGAGACTCATGGGTTGTGTGGGACCTGGTAGGACGCAATCCCGCATCAAAGTAGGGGGTAGAGGCTCGCGCAGTTTGAGTGACAATTTCAACAGTTTGGGCCGCATCTTTATCCATTAATAAAGTTCCGGCCCAATCGAGCGCGTGTGGCACTCTGCAAGCCATAGGGCCGCCCACATAAATTTTCACTCGGGGATTGGCACTTGCTTTTTGCAATTCATGAACAGCTTGGGAGACGGTATCTATGTGGCGGTCTGTTGAAATCGAAAGTACAACAGCGTCAAACCAATCAGACAGGAACATCCTCTTAAAATCGGCAATATCTTGGGGCGCTACCAGCGAGACCCGCCAGCCGGCCTGACGGAAAAATTCACTCAACATAAAAGCCCCCATTCCGTGGTGGGATCCTGGCTCCGTCATCAAGAGAAGGCTCAAGCCATTTGATTCACTGCGCCCTTCGGCTAGGAATTCTGTGCTGAACTCGTGTAGTGCGCGATGCAGGCGCGAAAAGGCGATGTTGATGTTGACAAAATCCAGCTCGTCACTGGTCCAGAGTTCGCCGATCAGTCTTGCGGATTTCGTGATGCCGTGAATGTAAATATCCGCCAGCGACTGGCCGTGTCGACGCCACTTCATCAAGACTTTGCGTGTTTCGTCCATACCCTGAATGGCCGCTTGTGTCAGCAGTTTCACTTGGTCTTCATCCAGAACTTTTTGCCTGACAAAACTGGTGCCACCGACCAAGCGAGGGCTGGAGCCAAATTCGAGCTTGAGCTTGGCGTCTAGTGACCCCAAGGTCGAATTTTTTTCAAATGAATTGTTTAATTTTTCAAATTTAAATTGAGTCAACGCGACCCCCATCTTTGACTTGACAAATAGAGTTTCTTACAAGTTCGGTAAACCCATACCAGTGTAAACCCTGGGCAACATATATATTGTCAATTTTTGTTGACACATTCATTTTTTGGTTTTAAAGTGGGTTCAGTTCATTCGCAATGAAGGTCCGACATGCAGCAATCTCCGCCCCAAGTTTTGTATACGCCAGCGCAGCGCGCCAGGCGTGACGCTACTCGGTGGACTTTCGTGCAGGGTGTGTTGGCGCCGGTTCAATTTTTGGTTTTCTTGGTCAGCCTTTATCTGGTTCTGAACAGCTTGAAAACAGGCGAGCACACCGATTGGGCCTTGGCTTCGGTGGTTCTCAAGACCTTGGTGCTGTACGCCATCATGATCACGGGATGCATTTGGGAAAAGGTTGTTTTTGACAAATACCTTTTCGCTGATGCCTTCTTTTGGGAAGACATGGTCAGCATGCTGGTGATGGCATTGCACACCGCTTATTTGTGGGTCTGGTGGGAAGGCAGTTGGTCAGCAGGGGATCAACTGTTATTGGCGTTGACGGCCTACATCACCTACGGCATCAACGCAGCCCAATACATCAGGAAACTGCGCATGGCCCGATTGCAAAAGCCACAGGTCAGCCTGGTCGTTTCGTCTGCTCAGGTGAGTTCATGAGCCAAATCATTTCTATCCACAAAGAATCCAGCAAAGGCTGTACGGATGCCAGCCCGCTGATTGAGCGAGGGCAGCGTGAAGTATTTTGTGGTTTGACCGGCATCATTTGGCTGCACCGCAAAATTCAAGATGCATTTTTTCTGGTGGTCGGATCACGCACCTGCGCCCACCTCATTCAGTCTGCTGCGGGTGTCATGATTTTTGCCGAACCCCGGTTTGGCACGGCCATCATTGATGAGCGTGACCTCGCAGGATTGGCCGATGCCAATGAAGAACTTGACCGTGTGGTCAACCTACTTTTGTCGCGACGTCCTGAAATCAAGTTGCTCTTTTTGGTGGGCTCTTGCCCTTCAGAAGTCATCAAGCTGGATCTGTCGCGCGCTGCTTCCAGGCTCTCAGTGCAACATTCGCCCTCGGTGCGTGTGCTCAATTATTCGGGGAGTGGCATTGAAACCACCTTCACCCAAGGAGAGGACGCCTGTTTGGCGTCGATGGTGCCCGTGATGCCATCGGCATCCGACGACGCCGAACCAGAACTCATGATTGTGGGCACTTTGGCGGATGTGGTGGAAGACCAGTTTGTGCGGATTTTGAACCATATGGGCATTGAGCGCGTTCGATTCTTTCCACCAAGACGCGCGCAAGATCAAGTGCCGATTGGCGCCAACACCCGCTTGTTGTTGGCGCAACCCTTTTTAGGCGATACAGCACGTTTATTGCAAGCGCGCGGTGCCAGCTTGTTGCCTGCGCCTTTCCCGCTGGGGATAGAGGGCACGACGGCTTGGTTGCAATCTGCGGCCACGGCCTTTGGTGTTCCGAAAGAGCGATTTGACGCTGCTGTGGCGGGGCCCATGTCCAGAGCCAAGACAGCCTTGTCAAAAGCCAAGTTGCAATTGGAAGGTAAAAGCATCTTTTTCTTCCCTGACTCTCAACTTGAAATCCCGTTGGCGCGGTTTTTGTCTCGCGAGATGGGCATGACATTGTTGGAAGTTGGCACGCCGTATTTGCACCGCCAGCACATGGCCATGGAGTTGGCCATGTTGCCAGAAGGCACATTTTTGTCGGAAGGCCAGCACGTTGAAAATCAACTCGATCGGTGCCGAGCTTTTCACCCTGACATGGTGGTTTGCGGGCTGGGCTTGGCCAACCCTTTGGAGTCTGAAGGCATGACCACCAAATGGGCCATTGAGCTGGTGTTTACACCCATTCAAGGCTATGACCAAGCGGGTGATTTGGCTGAACTTTTTACCCGACCCTTGGTGCGCCGCATGCGCCTGGCCGCATAAAGGAACCGGCTCCATGCAACTCACACTCTGGACATACGAAGGCCCCCCGCATGTGGGTGCGATGCGCATCGCCACCGCCATGGAAGGGGTGCACTATGTGTTGCATGCGCCTCAAGGCGATACCTACGCCGACTTGTTGTTCACCATGATTGAGCGTTTGCAAAAGCGCCCGCCAGTGACCTACACCACTTTCCAAGCGCGTGATTTGGGTGGTGATACGGCCGAGCTTTTCAAAACAGCTGCGCGTGAAGCCTTTGAGCGGTTTTCCCCCCAAGCCATGTTGGTGGGGTCTTCTTGCACCGCTGAACTCATTCAAGACGATCCGGGTGGTTTGTGCAAAGCACTCAACTTGCCTATTCCTGTGGTGGCCTTGGAGTTGCCCTCGTACCAACGCAAAGAAAACTGGGGCGCGTCGGAGACGTTTTACCAATTGGTTCGAAATTTGGCATTGCCAAAAGACACGGCTGAGAAGTCTGAGTCGCGCAAGCCGCGCTGCAACATCTTGGGACCCACTGCCTTGGGTTTCAGACACCGCGATGATGTGACTGAGATTCGCCAATTGCTGAATCACATCGGCATCGACGTCAATGTCGTCGCGCCACTCACAGCAACACCCGGTGATATCGCTCGCTTGGCCGATGCGGATTTCAATGTGGTGCTGTACCCCGAAATTGCCAACTTGAGTGCGCAGTGGTTGCAGCGCAGTTTCAAACAGCCCTTCACCAAAACCATCCCTATTGGTCACTCTGCCACTTGTGATTTTGTGCGCGAGGTGGCGCAGTTGGCTGGGCTTGATCCCGTCGCTGCACTTCAAAGTGTCACTTCTCGCGCAGCTTGGTACACCCGATCGGTGGATTCCACCTACTTGACGGGCAAGCGGGTGTTCGTATTTGGCGACGCCACGCATGCCCTGGCGGCTGCGCGAGTCGCAGCCCAAGAAATGGGCTTCACCGTGGTTGGTATCGGTACCTACAGTCGGGAGTTTGCACGCGAGGTCAGAGAAGCTGCTGCCCTTTATGGGGTCGAGGCCTTGATCAGTGATGACTACTTGGAAATAGAAGCCCGCATTGCAGAGTTGAACCCTGAGCTGGTGCTCGGCACGCAAATGGAGCGCCACATTGCCAAGCGTTTGGGTGTGCCATGTGCTGTCATTTCTGCTCCTGTCCATGTGCAGGATTTCCCTGCAAGGTACTCCCCTCAAATGGGATTTGAAGGTGCCAACGTGTTGTTTGACACTTGGGTGCATCCGCTCATGATGGGGCTTGAGGAACATTTGATCGGCATGTTCAGAGGCGACGCCGAATTTCACGAAGATGCAGCGCCCTCGCACTTGGGCGGTGGTGTGCATGCCCAAACCTTGCAAGGCACCGTCAAGGCGGTGCCGTTGACTCAGGACGAGCAGGTCATTGCCGAGGTCACGACAGAAAGCATCACCGCATCCACCTGGGATGCAGGCGCAGAAAAAGAACTCAAAAAAATCCCATTTTTCGTCCGAGGCAAGGCCCGGCGAAATACCGAGCGTTACGCGTTGGAACGTGGCGTCGCGGTCATCACCATGGAGACACTGTATGAATCTAAAGCTTACTTCTCACAGTCCTAAGCTCAATTCGCGTGACTCCACCCCCATCAAAATGGTGGTGGTGACCATGGACACGCACTTTGCGAGTTCATTCAACCGCGCCAATGACCAATTGAAGCGGGACTTCCCAGGCTTGACCTGGAGTTTGCATGCGGCTTCGGAATACGCTGGCAACGATGCGCTGATCGCCAAATGCAAGGCCGACATTGCTACAGCCAACATCGTGTTGTGCGGCATGTTGTTCCTTGAAGACCACTTTTTGCCCATCTTGGACGATCTGCGCGCCCGCCGCATGGCTTGTGACGCCATGGTTTGCATGGCCAGCGCCATCGAAGTGACGCAACTCACGCGCTTGGGTCAGTTTGATATGAGTAAACCCGCCAGCGGCCCGATGGCCTTGCTGAAAAAATTACGCGGCGGCAGCAAAGACAAGCCCGCCACAGGCGGTGCCGCACAAATGAAAATGTTGCGCCGCTTGCCCCAGTTGCTGCGCTTCATTCCTGGCACCGCGCAAGACGTTCGTTCGTACTTCATCACGCTTCAATATTGGCTGGGGGGCTCTGATGACAATGTCTTGAACATGGTCCGTCACCTGATTGACCGGGGCGCCGATGGTCCTCGCAAGTCATTGCGTGGCAAGGTCAAGGTGGAGGCACCGGTGGATTACCCTGAAGTGGGTGTGTACCACCCCCGCATGAGTGGGAAGTTCAGTGAAGACGTTCAAGCATTGCCTTTGCC